>Ga0208218_1000033_pt1 | contig 86128 bp, 62 predicted proteins | sample HotLakmasection3_FD_184726 | JGI IMG/M metagenome (GOLD analysis project Ga0208218, IMG submission 184726) | Hypersaline microbial mat communities from Hot Lake, Washington, USA - Section #3 (SPAdes) | ecosystem: Environmental > Aquatic > Non-marine Saline and Alkaline > Hypersaline > Microbial... | reverse complement strand
ATGACACCTATCAGCTCTACCGTCCTCTCAATCGGGGGACGGTGCTCAGATGGAATCGATTGTAGTCGTTCATCGTTGCGCCCAATCACCCGTTCAATTCGTCCCGCCTGTGCTCTCTTCTCTCCTACCCTAAAGAATTCAGCCCCTTGATTTCCTCCCTCCAGCGTTAGAAAAGAAAAACGCTAAACAAATACTTGGCGATGCCACGCTTCTCATCAAATGTTCCGGGTTTTATTTCATACGTGACTAACTGAATGTATTGAATAATAACTTCATGAGTACTCAAGAACTTCGCAAAACCCTTTCCCCTTTTAGCCAAAGCTTTTAGCCAAAGTTATACCTTTTAGAAAATAATCAAAGCATTAAGGGGGAATAAGGATAGTTGTCTAGGTGTTAATTCGTGGAAAAAGAAATCTGAAAGCCAGGAATGGCAAGACTATCAAGAAATAGCCGTTTTTCCTTTCCCGGTTTTTAATCCAGATTTACAGGAGAAATGGATTTTGCTTCTCGCAGAGGAATTCGCCGCTGAAGATTGCAATACATGCTGGAACGAGGTTCTGATATTTCTACAGCCGTAAAATAACACCTAGACAACTATCGGGGGAATAAGTAAAGGGCGATCGCTCTTTCCTCCCTTCACGGATCTGAAATTACCCCCAATGATTGATGCTTGGGAAGATGCAGATTGTTACTAATTAAGAGGTGTATAGGCGTGAAGCCTTTTTAAGGGAAGTTACAAATATTTCTGGAGCCATAGCAAGGGCTGAGATCTTTTTTCTCAAGCTCTCTTTAGCCAAAGGGACTTCTATCAAGCGGTTCTATGTAATTAAAATCGCTGTAATGTTTCGCGTCTATTGACTTGCACTATCGCAGTTGCTTGCACTATCGCAGTTAATTGAGGAGAAACCTGTGAACATTTTGAAATTCATCCAACGTGGCGTGATTGCTCTTTGCCTGGGGCTGATGTTGATTACAACTGGAGCCTGTGGTGGGGCAACCTCAACCAGTCAGGCACCCGGTTTGCCTTCCTCCTATAGCCTGTTAGAGCGGGGAGACACGGCGGCAGGCGAGCAGTATGGTCAGTGGGTTATGCGAACGGCTAGTGGGCTGGTTAATGATGCCTATGTGCGTGACAATGACAAGCTGGGTGTTGTTATTTCCCCACAAGTAAAGCCTCAAGAAGTGCGTTCTCTAGCGCGATCGCTCATGCAGGGCTTTCACACCAGCTTTCCCAATCGCGATTTGAGCGTGCTGGTCTATGCTCCCGACAAGGAACTAATTTTGTCGGCAAACTACGACGACACTACCCATCAGGTTGAGTATAGATAACTCAGCCTGGGGGTCGATAACTCAGCATCATGGGAGTACTGATAGCCCATTGATGCCCCATTAATGCCCCCATTTTTTGATAACCAAATGCCGGATGGATGGCGATCGCGAAAGGCATCCCCGGCAACGAAAGAACCAAAGTTAGGAGACGATATGGCTAGCAGTAAGGACTATAAACGCCAAATTATGAATGATTTGGCACATGGCAACGTTGAGAATATTGACGATACCTCCACTCGCCCGGAGCAGGAATACTCTAATTTCGATGACTTTGCCAATCGTTCGTCGCGGGATGAACGACGCCAGATCTTTCAGCGGGGCTTCCACCCGGATCGGATTCCAACCAATCAGATGGAGCCAGAGCTGCGGAAAGCAATTTCGCAGATCAAGCCCAACGAGCGGGATGATGTTGCTCGTGACTTCCTGAAACAGCTAAAAGGTAGTGGTTTGAGCGATCGCGATCTGGAGCAACGGCTTGGACTTTCGACGCACCACGCCAGTCGGATGGGGGCGGATGATGTCACCAAGCTTGCTGCCTTCACTTATCACAACCACCCCGACATCTTCCAGGATGTGTTGGCAGATCAACCCGCAATGGTGAAGTTCCTGAGCAACCCTCTGGTGGGTGCCGCACTGGGTGCGATCGCCGCCAAGTGGTTGGGACACCGATAAGCCAGGCGGCTGTCGCTGCAAGTTAATGCAATTTAGAAGGGACACAGAGATGCGCTCTCTGTGTTTCTCTTTTAATGCCTTCTTAATGCCTTCGCCAATTTTCTAAAACTCTTGATCCTGGGTACGCTCCGCGCAGGTGAAATCAAGGGTTTTAGAAAATTAAAAAGAGAGTGCGCTGCCGCCGCACCCTCTTTCTAAAAAGCGGGTCAAAAAACGGGTCAAAAAATGGGTAGCGTTCGCACCTGAGCTTAAGACCGCGAGCCAAATGCCCAGCGCTTGGACTTGCGGCGGGTGCGGCGAGTAACATGCCAGGTGCGGCTGCCGCAGAGGTGGTTGTAGAAGGCGACCAGGGCGATCGCACTCTTGAACCAGAAGTACAGCGGCGAGAGCAGACAGAAAATGATGCCGTGCCGCCAGGAGAGGGGGCTTCCCAAATGGCGGGGGTGGATCGCCAGCACCACCTGCACCACCATGCTGAGGAGCAAAATCCCGATGAGCACCATATTCCAAACTTCCAGCACCGGGTCGCGATTGGGGTCAACCAGCGCCAAACTGACGGATAGGGGAAAGGCTTGCCAGACCAGGGTATGGAAGTAGAGGCTGTAGAGCAGCATGAGTGTCCAGCAGGTGCGCTGAAACGAATCGAAATGGGGCGATCGCACGACATTGCGCAGATAGCGCCCTGCCACCTCCATCCAGCCCTGGCTCCAGCGCTGCCGTTGCAGCCACAGGCTGCGCAGGCTCACAGGAGCCAGTTCCGTGGTGGTGATGGTGGGGTCATGCACAATCCGGTAACCCTGCAGCAGTGCCCGCAGGGTGGCGTCAATATCCTCCGTCAGGCGCGAGGACGAAAAGCCTACGGTCCGAAGCGCAGCAGTGCGCCAGTAGCCATTCGAGCCACCAAATAGGGCGGTGTCCGTAAGGAGCGATCGCCCGTAATGGTTCACGCCATAAATGCACTCAAACTCCACTGCAATCATGGCAGTCAGCCAGTTATCATCGGCATTGCGAATGATGTTGCGCCCCTGCACCGCATCGTAGTGCCCCTGGCTAAGCCAGTCCCAGGCGCGTTCCAGACAATCGGCGACGGGGTGATGGTCGGCGTCAAAAATACAAGTCATCGCCCCTTTGACCTGGTGGATTGCCACATTCAGGTTTTCGGCTTTGGAGGTGCTGTGGAGGACGGGCAGCAGCACCAGTTCGGGGAAACGCTGTGCCAGGTCACGCAAATCTGCTTCAATCGGTAGGGGAGTCGGGGTATTGTAGGCAAGGATAATTTCCCACCCTGCCGCTGGGGGCTGCACACGGGTGAGCCAGTGTTCGAGGGTTTCCAGGATGATGTCTTGCTCGTTGGGCAGGTAGGCGGCTATCACGACCGACACAAAGGGCAGGGGTTCCGGGAAAAGGGGGATGGCGGGTAGCATCATCACCTTGCGGTGCAAAAACCAGCGCTGCATCAGCCCCCGAAACCGCGTCTTTCCTGCCGATCGCCGCTTGTAGAGTACCGCCAACGTTTCCAGATTCACCACCACAATGCCGATGAGGGCGATCGCCATCAACGCAATTTGGATGGGTTCTAGCGAATAGCCCCATTCCAGGCACAAACTATAGACCCCAATCGGCAGGAAAAAGAACCATCCTCCTAACGCCAGAAAGCGCCAAATGATAGCCAAACGGGAATTCTTTAAGCAACCCAGAATCCTATCCATAGTGATTGATACAATCCTTTCCACATAACGTTAATGGGTGAAATGAATGAGAACTGGGATTGCCTTTAGACAAGCTTGAGCGACAACCACAATCTGTATATTTAACAACAACGTTGCCACTAATATTTCGGAGAGAGGATGAATTCTCGCCGATGGGCTTTGCCTAAAATGAGGCTGCTAGCGCCATGCCATCCCTGTCGGGCATGGATATGGGCGATCGCCAGCAGCTACAAAAGCATAAATTCCAACTTACGATTATGAAGCCAGATGCCCCCAATCGACCAGCGTATCAGTGATTCTTTTTCCAAGTGTCTACCCAACGCGATCGCTTATGGACTTGCAAGAAAATAAGATCCCAATTTTTGAGAGAGAAGGCTGGCAGAGCCAGCCTTCTCTCTCAAAAATTGGGATCTTATTAATCCGCAGATCCCTTAGGCAATCTCCAGAAAAGGATTTCCCCAATTTTTGAGAGAGGGCGCGGCTAAGCCGCGCCCTCTCTCAAAAATTGGGGAAATCCTTTCGGAAGAGCACCTATGTGAGGGCTGGAATCACCGTTTTGCCAAACATTTCGATGAACTGCTCCTGCTGAGTATTGACATTGTGCAGGATGAGTTCGTTGAAACCCAGGTCTACATCAGCTTTCAGCCAATCAATATGGCGCTGGGGGTCCGCAGAGATGCGCACATGATGATCCACTTCATCCGGTGTGACAAAGGCTCCAGCGGCATCAAACTGCTCTACGGTGCGAATTTCGGAGAGCAAGACGCTCTTGAAAATATTGTTGCGCCATTGTTCGTGAGCGCCCATGCGGGCGGCTTCTTCCGTGCGATCGTAGGAGAGCTGCACCTTGAGGATCATCGGTTTGCCCTCGCCGCCCCCTCGCCGGAAGGCTTCGACCACGGGTTGTAGCTTCTCAGGGGGGCGAGAGGTGGTGATCAACCCATCCGCCCATCCGCCGACCCATTCTGCAGTTTGGGGCGTAATCGCCGCCCCGATGACTTTAGGCTGGTAGTCGGGGCGGGTGTAGAGCCGGGCATCTTCCACCTGCACCAGTCCGTGATGGTTGACGTTTTTGCCCGCCCAAAGGGAACGGATAATGTCTACGCACTCCTTCAGGCGATCGTTGCGATCGCCCTTGCTGGGCCAGTGGGTTCCCGTGATGTGCTCATTCAACGCCTGCCCACTGCCCACCGTCAGCCAAAAGCGATGGGGAAACATTTCCATCAGCGTCGCCGCCGCCTGGGCAATGATAGCGGGATGGTAGCGCTGCCCTGGTGCGTTGACGAGGCGAAAGTTGAGCTTGGTCGCCTGCATTGCAGCCCCCAACCACGACCAGGCAAACCCGCTCTGCCCCTGCTCTTTGCCCCAGGGAAAAAAGTGATCGGACGAGAGCGCATGGGTGAAACCCGCTTGCTCTGCTTGCTGCACCCACTGCAACAACTGGCTGGGCTTAAATTGTTCGTGGGAGACATGATAACCGAGATGGGGCATAGCGTTTAGGGGTTGTGATAGGTGACTTCAAACCAGCGATAACCATAAGCTGACAGGTGAACGGAACTCTCATCCGGGGGCGGATCATAGGGCTTATTGCTAAACACTTCGACCCACTCACGCAGGCGTTCGGTCTTCAAAGCTGCGGTGCAGGGTTCCCCAGACAGGTTGTGAACCGCCAGCATGGAGTGTTCTGGCAGATGGGAGCAATGGGCAAACACACTGGGCTGGTCGCTGTCGATCAAGTCCCAGTCTCCTCGCCCAAAAGCGATGCATTGCTTCCGCATCCGAATGATGCGCTCTATCCAGTTGATCAACGCACTGGGATCTCGCTGCTGCTTGGTAACATTGACGTTGTGGAAGCTGTACTCGCCCTCGGCAATCATGGGACGGGCTAATTGATCCGCTGGCGCTGAAGAAAAACCGCCATTCTTCGCATCTGCCCATTGCATTGCCGTACGAACACTCTTTCGCCCTTCGAGGGACAGGTCTTCGCCCATACCGATTTCGTCTCCATACCGCAGCATCGGCGTACCCGGCAGGCTAAACAACAGGCTGTAGATCAGTTCGATGCGATCGCGCTCATTGTTCACCATCGGTGCCAACCGCCGCCGAATCCCCCTTCCATAGATCTGCATCCGTTCTTCGGGGGCAAAGGCGTGAAACACGTCCTGAATTTCCCCATCACTCAAATGCTTGAGGTTGAGTTCGTCGTGGTGGCGAATGAAGTTGAGCCACTGGCAACGGGCGGGTTTCTCGGGTAGCGACTTCAGGGTCTGCTCCAGCGCCGCTGTTTCCTGACGCGCCAGGGCGAGGAACAAATTCTGGTTGAGGATGAAGTTGAACAGCATTTGGACGCGATCGCCCTCTCCAAAGTAGAAAGGAATCTTCTCGACTGTAATGTTCGTCTCTGCCAACAAAATGGCATCACTTCGGCGCAGCCGCACAAAGTCGTACATCTGTGGGATAAACTGCCGCAAGTCTTCAGCTCTGACTCCCTCAATGCCCAATGGCTCAATCAGATAAGGGGCGGCATCTATGCGAAAGCCCGACGCGCCCATCTCCAGCCAGAACCCCATGATCTTGCAGATTTCCTCGCGCACTTTGGGATTGGCGATATTCAGATCCGGTTGTTCTTTATAAAAGCGATGCAGGTAGTAGGCTCCCGCCTCTTCATCGTATTCCCACAGACTTTCCTGCACCCCAGGAAACATCAGCTCACCCTCTTCTGTCTCTGGCGGCTCTTCGCGCCACACATAGAAGTCGCGAAATGGCGAGTCGGGGCTTTTGCGCGACTCCTGAAACCAGGGATGTTGATTGGACGTATGGTTGACCACCAGATCCACCAGCACGCGAATCCCTCGCTCCTGTGCCTGGTGCATGAACTCCGCAAAGTCGCCCAAGGTGCCCAACCGCGAGTCCACGTTGTAGTAATCCATAATGTCGTAGCCGTTATCCCGATTGGGAGATGGGTAAAACGGCAACAGCCACAGGCAGGTGACGCCCAAACTTGCTATATAGTCCAGCTTTGCCGTTAGCCCCTCAAAGTCCCCAATGCCATCCCCGTTGGAATCATAGAAAGTTTCGACGTCCAGGGAATAGAAGATGGCGTTTTTGTACCAGGAGGGCTGCATCATGAGGCGTAGGCGATTGTACTAAGGAGGGCACTTTTAACGGGACGGGAATCAAGACGGGTATGCTGCACAACGATGGGTACGTTGGAGATGAAGACACTGGCGTAGTCCCTTCCTCTGGGAATGGGTTCTGGGTCTTTCAGGTCGTTGAACCGGACATGCTTTGTCCGTCGAGCCTCGACCTTAATGTGATAGGGACCTACAGGTTCGCGATCGCTAAAATAAACCATGAGTTCCACCTGGGCATCCTGATCCGAAGTATTTAGAAAACAGGCGGTTTCATGGCTAACATATTCCGGCGGACGATCCGGCTGATCTGGAGGAATGTAGCCTTCGGCGATCGCCCAGCATGTTCTGCCAATAGGCTGTTTCATCGGAACCTCCCGACTCCGCGCAGATGAGAGTGGTGCGCGTTGATTCACTAGGACATTAACGGCTTTATCCCAGAAATTACGTCTGCCAGGAGAATCACTTTTGCAAAATCTTTCTCTCTCTGCAGAGCGATCGTCGTCGCAACCTCATATCAGGATGGGTATTTAGGGATCTGCGGCTTAATAAAGTCCCTTATTACTTCGCCCCAGACAAGGTGAGCACAAAAGTCAGATTTGAGCTTGCTTCTAATGCATGGGGAGCATTCGCTTCCATGAAAATGAACATGCCCGGTGTAAGCGCAATGGGCTCACCCTTAAGGGTCAGTGACCCGGTGCCCTCAATGACTTGCACGGTGGCAGTGCGCGTTGAGGTGTGTTCAGAAATTTCAGTACCCGCTGCCAGACAAAACAGACTGTACTGGCACAACTCATTTTTCCAGATGACTTTGCTTAACACGCCGGAAGCCGGGTACTCAATATGGTCACGAAGATTGATGCCAGAAATATCAGAGGAAATCAGCACAGTAGACATGGTTATAAGAAGTGATAGGACGGTTAGCGAAAGGGGAAGGAGTGGAGCAAGAATCCGTTGGTTTTGACGAGCCGAAGAGTCGGCTCAAAGCACGGAGTAAGGACCAGGGAAACTGGCATCGCCTAGCTTTGAAAAAACTTGAGCCACAAGGCTAAGTGTCTTTTCTTGCGGTCAAAACCACATAGCCCAAGTCATCACGATGGCGCATGAAGGTCTCTCGCATGGCAAGGATGCGTTGGCGCAGAACGGGCTGAGTGAGCATGTTCCAGCCGATGGTGAGCAGGGTAGAAACACCTTCCTCTTTTGCAATACGCCCAGGGTTTAGCAGGGTCATGGGACCAGCGGCGTGGTGCTCCACCGTAAGGTTCGCTTGTTGACAGGCGGTCATCCAGCCATCTTCGGATAGAGGTGCGGCATTGACGCGGATGGCAGCCGACAAGTCACGGTGTATCGCGTCGGCATGGGTATCCTCTGCCCGCAATTCGTGGCTGAGGAACTGTCCGCCCGATTTGAGGCGATCGCGAATCCCTGCCAGTATCTTGGCTTTCCCCGCCGCCGACTGCATTGTCAAAATGGCTTCTGCCAGCACGTAGTCAAACTGCTCGGTTAATTGGTCAAGGTGAAAGATGTCGCCTTCAATAACTTGAACTTGATGGGTCAATCCGGCAGCGGCGATGTTTGCCTGGGCACGGGCAACGCTATCGGGATTCTTCTCGACACCGACGACTCGCACCCCATAACGCTGGGCCAGAGCGATCGCGCTATAGCCAAAGCTAGCCGCCAGTTCCAGCACCGTTTCACCGGGTTGAAAGTTAGCCCAGGCAAAGAGTTGCTCGGTTGCCGTGTAGCCGCCGGGACGCAGGGCTTGCTTGCCAGCCGCCGCCAATACTTGATGCCCTGGAGCGGTTTTGTAGTTGATCGATGGTTGCGTTTGAGTCATTACATTTCCTCTGAAATATCCAATGAAAGATCAAATTGAAGTTGCAACGCTATCTCAATCCAGGAATGGTCACCATTCATTTTGAAGAAGTCGAAGAAGACTTTATGGAGCACTATTTGTGTAGAGCGCTATTTGTGTGGAGCGCTATTTGTGTGGAGCGCTATTTGTGTGGAGCGCTATTTGTAAAACTTTATTCTTCCTCACAGGGCTCCACAGCTTCTTTCTAGTGGACTTCTTTCTAGTAGACGGAAATATCTATGCCAGGCACGCTGCCAGGTCTCGCTCGGGGGTGGAAATGGGCTGTAGGTTGTAGGTTTCTGACAGTAGCTTGAAGACGTTTGCGGAGATAAATGCGGGCAACGTCGGTCCAAGGCGGATGTCTTTGATACCCAGATGAAGTAATGTTAGCAACACGGCGATCGCCTTTTGCTCATACCACGACAGGATCATGGATAGCGGCAGTTCGTTAACATTGACTTCAAACGCATTGGCGAGTGCAAGGGCAATCTGAATCGCAGAGTACGCATCATTGCACTGTCCTACATCCATCAAGCGGGGGAGTCCAGCGATTTCGCCCAGATCCCGATCAAAGAAGCGGAACTTTCCACAAGCCAAAGTCAAGACCACACAATCATCCGGCACCTGTTCTACAAATTCCGTGTAGTAGCTGCGACCAGGCTTTGCACCATCGCATCCACCCACTAAAAAGAAGTGGCGAATCTTACCCTGTTTCACCGCATCAATTACGGTATCGGCGACACTCAGCACAGCATTGTGAGCAAAGCCTACTTTCACAAATTTTTGGGGTGTCGTTTCGACAAAACCGGGTAGGGAAAGGGCTTTAGCGATCGCCGGGGCATAGTCCGGGATACCATGCTCCTCCGCAGGCAGATGGGTGAGATGCGGATAGCTGACGGGTCCTACACTAAAGAGCTTGTCGCTGTAAGTAGTATGGGGCGGCATCAGACAGTTGGTTGTCATGACAATCGCACCGGGGAATTTGGCAAATTCCTTGGTTTGATTCTGCCAGGCAGTGCCGTAGTGCCCATACAGGTGAGGATAGGTCTGCTTCAACTTGGGATAGCCGTGGGCAGGCAGCAGTTCTCCGTGGGTGTAGACGGTGATGTTCTTGCCAACGGTCTGCTTCAAAATCGCTTCCAACTGGAGAATGTCGTGACCAGAGACCAGGATCGCTTTGCCCAATCGCGGGTTGAGCGGTACTGTCGTTGGTATGGGGTCGCCAAATGTGTGGGTATGTCCGGCATCCAGCAGTTCCATCGCCCGGAGGTTAACAGCACCGAGTTCCAGTGCCAGCCCAACCCAATCATTCAGGCTCAGGCTATCATTCCGCAGAGCATCCAGCGCTCGGTAAACAAAACGGTAAATAGCATCATCCTCCTGTCCCACTTCATAGGCGTGGAATGTGTAGGATGCTACGCCCTTCAGTCCATACAGTACGGTAAGTTTCAGGGAAAAGATATCAACGGAATTGTTTCCAGCCTGACTGATAAAGGTTAGAGCAATTTCTGTGCCTTGCTTTGCCAAATCTTCTTCCCAACCTGGCTCGAAGCTGGTGATTTCTGGTAAATCCGTGGTGGGACTTGCTGCTTGTAGTTGCGTTTTCAATTCTTCGCGCAACGCGATCGCCTGCTCAACATAGCCCCGCAACCGACTGCCATTGAAATTGACGTTCGTCATCGTGGCAAATAGGGCTTCGCAGGTAAACACATCAGCGACATGGGTGTCTATCCCTGCATCCTTTGCCTGTAGCGCGACCGGGGCAAGCGATCGCAGGCAATGAACCAATAAATCATGCACGGCGTTGACTTCAGGGCTTTTGCCACAGGCTCCGAATTGCTGGCATCCATCGCCGCTAGCGGTTTGCTCACACTGTTCACAGAACATAGACACGTCTCCGTTTGTTATCTGCTTTCAGCTTAGGGAGCCGCTACAGGAAACGCCTTGACTTAAGTCAAGACGGACAGAAGGATTTTGAACGCTTTATTTCGTACGCGATCCTACATCTCATTGTGCGATACCTTGAAACTAAAGTGACCGACTGTTTTCTAATGACTTAGCATGGCTACCTCCCCTCATCCTTTTTCCGACCTGCTCAATCTCCTGGCAAATACAGACATTTTTCAAGGGTTACCTTCAGAGCAATTAGCGGCGATCGCTCAAATTGCGCGATCGCAAACCTACGACAAACAGGAAACCCTCTTTCACCAGGGCGATGAGGGCAACGGTTTTTATGTGATCGAGACCGGACGGGTCAAGGTCTTTCAGCTTGCAGCCAGTGGGCGAGAGCAGATTCTTCATATTTTTGGAGCAGGAGACCACTTTGCCGAAGTTCCAGCCTTTGATGGCAAACCGTTTCCCGCATCAGCTTCCGCCCTGGAACCAACCACCACCTTGTTTTTTCCTCGCCAGCTTTTTCTGGCACTACTCGAATCCCATCCTGCCCTGGCTGTCAATATGTTGAAAAGTGCCACTCGTCATCTACGTCGCTTTTCTCATTTGATTGACAACCTCTCTCTCAAAGAAGTCCCAGGGCGGCTAGCAACCTACCTCCTCCAACTGAGTGACCAGAGTAATCAAGCCGATCAGGTCAACCTTAGCCTCAGTAAGCAACAACTGGCATTTTTACTGGGCACTATTCCTGAAACCCTGTCCCGTGTTCTTTACCGTTTGAGTTCAGAAAACATCATTGCTGTCGAAGGAACGCAAATTACGCTGGTAGACCGCAAGGCTCTGCACAAAATTGCTCAGTAAAACTTGAGCACATAGTCGTAACCAAAGCTATGGCGAGGTGCGCACCCCGCCACAGTTGTTTCTTTTGAGGGAGAAGGCTAGCAGAGCCAGCCTTCTCCCTCAACAATGGGGATTGTAATAATCCGCAGATTCCTTACCCTTTGAGGACTACCAAAGGATAGACTGCACGGGGAGATCTGGCAGAGGGCAGATGTCTTTTGAAAGAGCTTCTACGAGAATGGGACCATTTCTGAGATACACCCAATCAGCAATGCCAAACGGATAGTTCTCATCGGCGATATTTACTAAAGTCGTTTAGCTCCCCTGACTGTTACACCATAAGCAGCCCACTATGCAAAACGCCGGACTGAGCAAATTATGGAATTCCATTCGTTTTAGTTACTGGTTTGTGCCCAGCTTAATAGCTCTTGGCGGAATTGGTTTGGCATTCATTGCATTGTGGATAGATGAGACAGAATCCATAGAAGCAGAGGCACTGTCGTGGTTTTACCAGGGTGGTCCTGATGGCGCACGGGCATTACTCTCAACGGTAGCCGGGTCAATGGTAACGGTAGCCGCCACAGCTTTTTCCATTACGATTGTTGCCCTTCAACTGGCAGCGACGAACTTTGTTGACCCTGTGACCTTTGAGCGCCTGGTCAATCTCGCCTTTAATCAGATTCGGCACTATGGCAAATCGGATGTCGTTGTGATGATTCGCTTGATGGATGCGATCGCCGAAATTGCTCTACAGACGCATCGTGCCCATGACCGTTCTGTCCTGCAAAAACAGGCAGACACAATTTTGCGCAGTAGCCGGAGTGGGTTGTCTGAGGAATATGATCAAAACCTGGTTGAAGAACACTATAGCTACGCGGCTCGATGTTTGGCTAAAGCTGAACTTTCACTAGAAAATACGTCTCAGAATTGGTAAGGGACTTGCAAGAAAATAAAATCCCAATTTTTGATGGAGAAGGCTGGCTCTGCCAGCCTTCTCCATCAAAAATTGGGATTTTATTCATCCACAGATCCCTAAGGACTGATGAGTAACCAATTATCCGGGCAATGGAGCGATGACAGGAATGGTCAATCGGGTGCGATCGCCATCATTCAAGCTGTATCATGCACCTTTTTGATAACTATCCTGATCGTTCCCCTCGGTAATGCGTACCGGGTGCTTCTTCATTTTCCCAGGGCCAGTTGCCCGTTAACTCCACCTCTAGCGTGAAGCTCAGAAAAGTCCGAATCAGCACAACAAGAAAGAGCACACCCACGGTCTCAAATGTCAGATCCACAACTACAGTGCGGATAATGTCAGCAGCAACTAAATATTCCAGACCGACCAGAATGCCTCGTCCTAGCAGTTGTCTGGCATCCTCAAACAGCACTTTACCTTGTCTCCCCTTCAACAGGCGAAAAGAAGCTGTAAACAGGGAATAAGCTGCAAAGGCGACAACTAAAGCCACACCAACAACTTCAATGATTGCTGCACACCATTCTGCAAAAGGTTTCACAAATTCAATCATGACAAGGCTCTGGCGTCCTTACGCTGCAACGGCTTCTCAACCCCATTGCTTGACATAGCGCTATACACCCAAAACCAGGGTAAAAATTTTTGGGAAAGCAGCGCACCGCACCGCTTCCCCAAAAATTATCTGTCCTACTCTGACTTGCACAGCACTAAAAAGTGGGCAATGAATATGTCCTGACCATAGCAGCACAGTCCACTTTCGTTGACTACCTCTGGAGGGATAGCTGGGCTATTTCCCACTTCAGATACGCTTTAAAGCAGCCGCTGAGCGGGTGCTTTAAAGCGTATCTGAAGTGAACTTTCAGAGAGTTATTAGAGCCATCAGGGTTCGTCTTCCAATAGCTCTACCCTGCCCGACTGTCCATGTAAGCGGACCCGCTGCCCATCTTTGAGATTCTAGGATCGAAAATAATAAAACCCGGAATTTTTGAAGAGAAGCGCGGCAATGCGGCGCTTCTCATCGAAAATTCCGGGTTTTATTTTATTTTCAATCATTAGGACGATTGACTACCAATTACGGCTGGACTGTTGCTGTTGGAGCACTCTTACTATTCTTCACCAACTTTTTCCCTTTGCAGGTCTTCCTGGGTTTGCGTCAGGATCGATTGCAACATGACTTGACGGACGATGGTAGCGTTCTGTTCTGCCTCTTCTGCCCGTTCCATAAATTGCTTTTCAGACTTGAAGCGAGCGGCTCCCCGTGCTTGTGCCGCCATCCGCCGAGCCAGGGCTGCCCTTTCTTCCAAAGCCCGCACTGCCGACCAGAGCGCTCGTTCAACATCTTCTGCCTGCCCGGCGATCAGCCCATCTGCCGAATAGGTATGCCCCACATGGCAGCGATAGCGAAGGAGATCGCCCTGCTGCAATTCCCACAACACGCCCCCACAATCGGGACAGGTCAAAGGGGATGGAGTGCCGGGATGGTCTCCAAGTTCTCGTTGTGCCTTATCCTTCGCCAGGATCTCGTCTTCCATTGGCTGATCCGATGCCATCATTGCCTCCCTTCCGATGGGTTGGTTGACCAGTTGCTGCAAACGAGCCGCAATTTCTTCTATCGGCAGAACATAGTCTACATCTACCTTTCTAATGGCGCTGCGGGGCATTCCATCATACAGGGCTTCTTCAGGGTCTTGGGCGATCGCCACTCCTCCCAATGCCTTTACTAAAGCAAGCCCAGCGGTTCCATCATCCAGCGTTCCCGACAGGATGATCCCTATGACTCGTTTTTTGTAAGCATAGGCAACCGAACGAAAGATGCCATCAATAGAGGGACGTTGCCCATTCTCTTTAGGACCCTGGCTTAACTTGATCTGGTCATTCTGAACCAGCAAATGCTGACCTGGCGGTGCAACATAAATCTGCCCAAGATTAACTGACTCTCCATCCTGGGGATGCTTTGCCGGAAGCGTTTCCAACCGATTCAGAATCTGCGGCAACACACTGATTCCATTTCGGGGAAAATGCATGGCGACAAACAAGATGGCAGGAAATCTCCTTGGTAAGCGCTTAATGAGCCGCCCCAATGTTTCAACGCCCCCGGCAGAAACTCCAATCACTACGACATTTCTTGACACGAATCCTGGCACAAAAACTCCTGCATCGGCTGTTCAAACAAGCCCCCCGCAACAACACCCTTAATTGATATGAATTATTACTGAGCAAGCCTGTGATGCGTTAACTTCAGCAGTAACACATCCTATAGAAGTTTAGATTACCTACTTAGAATCTTTCACGTGTGTCAGGAAAACATCTATCGCAAGGATTACAACTATCGCAAGGATACAAGCAACGTGCATAAATTAGAATCCAGAACTTGTTTTTTGAAAGCGTGGCTGTGCCGCGCCTTCAAAAAACAAGTTCTGGATTCTATTTAATCCTCAGCCCAAAAGGATGCTGCAATACCATGTCAGGCTGATGCACTTTTCATGTTGCGCATCAACTTGATTGGTTACTAGAGTGCTCCAACAACTATCCATTTGGGAAAGCAGGTGCAGCGCTACATGCCCAGAACCAGACTGATGCTTTTGTGAAAGCGGCATTCCGTGGCACTTTCACAAGACCCTATACTTATCAGAAGCTCTCAACCTGCAAAACTTAGGCTCGAAAATAAAATAAAACCCGGAATTTTTGATGAGAAGCGCGGCAATGCCGCGCTTCTCATCAAAATTCCGGGTTTTATTTCGTACGGGATCCTCAGGGACTTGCTTAAAAATAAAATCCCAGAGAGAGGGGGCGCGGGCGAACGAAGCCCGCGCCCCCTCTCTCTGGGATTTTATTTATTTGCTAATCCCTTAACGTTGTATGGACAGCTCTGAGTAATTCTTCAATCGTGTAAGGTTTCGGTAAAAAGCGATGAACACCCGCGAGAGAAACGGAGCCGGGTTCATCTTTGTCATGGGGAGAGCCACTGACCGCAACGACCCTAACATCTGGGTTAATTTTTTGGAGTAAATGGATGGTTGTTGCTCCATCGAGATTGGGCATCATCATATCCGTCACCACCAGGCGAATATCCTTCTGATGCCGCTCATAAAGCTCGATCGCTTCTGCACCACTGCCAGCGGTTAGCACCTGATAGTTGTAGATTTCCAGGGAAGCGCGGGTAACCTCTCGAATTGCGGCTTCATCATCCACGACTAAAATCAGTTCGTGCTGACCCAGCAAGGGTTCGGCTCGGTCAAACTGGGACAGGGTAGTGGAGGTGGCGGCAGGCAAAAAGATTTTGAATTCAGTTCCCTGCCCATCGGCACTGTTGACAGTAATGCAACCCTGATGACTTTTGACAATACCTAAAACCGTTGAAAGTCCTAATCCTGTGCCTTTGCCAATTTCTTTGGTGGTGAAAAAGGGTTCAAAGATGCGATCGCGCACTTCCGAAGGAATTCCCACCCCACTATCTGCAACAGTAATGATGATGTAATTTCCAGCTTTCAGGTTTAGCTTGGCATCAACCTGGGGTTGGTCTAAGGTAAGGTTTTCAGCCGCAATATGCAAACTGCCGCCCTTTGGCATCGCATCGCGGGCATTCACACAAAGGTTCATCAACACCTGATGTAGCTGTGTTGCATTCCCCGTTACGGTCCACAAATCTTCTGTGATATCGACCTGCAACTCAATCGATTTAGGAAACGTTTCCCAGATCATTTGTTGCAACTCTCGGATCAGATATCCAACTTGCAAAATCGTACTATTTTCTTCAACGCCACGGGCAAAGGAGAGGACTTGCCGAATAATTTCAGCCCCTCGTTTTGCATTTCTTTCAAGGACTTCCAGCATTTGCAGACTCAGAGGATCTAAGATCTCTGACTTCATTTGCAGCAGTTGAGCCGTTGCCAGAACGGGAGTCAAAATGTTGTTGAGGTCATGGGCAATGCCACTGGCAAGGGTGCCAATACTTTCTAGTCGTTGGGCACGATAAAACTGTTCCTCAAGCTGCTTTTTGGCGGTGATGTCTGTATTGACAACGAGAATGAACTTGGGCTGTCCTTCATCGTCATGCACCAGATTCCAGCGACTTTCAACAATGATTTTCTGCCCAGTTTTGGTCACTTGATGCAGTTCTCCCTGCCACTCGTTGTCGATCATCAACTGTTGCAAAGCTTTTTGGAGTTGCAGGGATGGCTTTTCATAGAGCATCTCACTGGTTTTTCGCCCTAAAGCCTCTTCACTCTTCCAGCCATAAAGCCGCTCAGCACCCTTGTTCCAAAACAATATCTGGTTCTGCACATCGCGCACCAGAATAGCATCGGTGGCGATGTCGAGGAGGGCAGCTTGCTCTCGAATCTTTTGTTCAGTCCGCTTCCGCTCGATCGCATACCGAATCGATCGCACCAGCAACTCTCCGGTGATCTGTCCCTTTACCAGATAATCCTGCGCCCCCTCCTGAACCGCTTTGAGTGCCAGGGTTTCGTCATTCAACCCAGTCGTGACGATGATGGGCATATTTTTTTCCTTTTGCTGAAGCTGCGTAAAGGTTTCAAACCCATGGCTATCGGGCAAAAACAGGTCTAACAACACCAGGTCAACGGTGTCTTGCCGGAGGAGGTGGATGCCCTGCGCCAGGGATTCGGCAAATTGCAGGGCAATGGAAACCGACTCAACCTCCCGCAATAGCTCTTGCAAGAGTCGGCGATCGCCCGGATTGTCTTCAATCAGTAAAACGTGAATCAAGGTTTGGGTATCCATCTCTCACTCCGACGGTAATTGCACCATGTCTAACCAAAAGTCTTCGATGGATTTCACTCGCTGGGTGAATTGCTCCAGGTCGATGGGCTTAGTAATGTAGCAGTTGGCGTGCAGGTTATAGGCACGCATGACGTCTTCCTCTGCCTGGGAGGTTGTAAACACAATGACGGGGATATGTTTCAGATGGTCGCTGGTTTTGACTACTTCCAGCACTTCCAATCCTCCCCGGCGAGGCAGGTTCAGATCCAGCAAAATCAAATTGGGATCGGGCGCGTGGATGTAGGAACCGCTGCGCAGAAGAAAGGCGATCGCCTTTTCCCCATCATCCACAACATTGAGATGACTATGGATATTGCCTTCTTTCAAAATCTCCTGGGTAAGCCGGACATCCCCTGGATTATCTTCTACCAGCAAAATTTCAATGGGCGGTTTCACATCCCTAGAATCAATCATTCGTTCACGCCTCGCTCTGGAAGAGTGAAGTAAAAAGTTGCACCTTTGCCCGGTTCAGACTGTAACCAGATTTTGCCCCCATGGCGATCCACAATTTTTTTGCAAACGGCTAGACCAATCCCCGTGCCAGGATAGTCAGCGCGATTATTTAACCGCTGAAAGATAACAAATATGCGATCGGCATATTGTGGGTCCAGACCGATTCCATTATCTTGAACGGAAAATTGCCACATATCCCCCTGATGAATCGCTTCAATTCTCACATGAACGGAGGTTGTGCTCCGAAACTTGATGGCGTTGCTAATGAGGTTTTGAAACAGTTGGGTGAGTTGGGTTGGGTCTGCGTTGACTTGGGGTAGGTCGCCATAGGTCACGGTCGCCTCGCTTTCTTCGATCGCCACCTTGAGATTAGCAAGGGCATGTTCAACGGCTGCATTACAGCTTGTTAACTCAAAGGCACCTCCCCGCGTGCCCACACGGGAGTAGGTAAGCAAGTCTCGGATCAGGGTTTGCATACGTGCCGCCCCATCCACCGCATAGTGGATAAAGTCGTCGGCATCGGCATCCAGCTTGCCCTGGTAGCGGCGTTGCAGCAGTTGGAGATAACTGGTAACCATGCGCAGAGGTTCCTGCAAGTCATGGGATGCCACATAGGCAAACTGTTGCAGCTCCGCGTTGGAACGCGCCAGTTCTTGCCGCTGGAGTACCTCTTTTTCTAACAACTGTGCCTGGGTGAGGGCGATCGCAATCTGGTCGGCAACCTGCTGCAACAACTCCGTTTCAAAGGCGTTCCAATAGCGGGGTTCAGCACATTGGTGGGCAACCAGCAAGCCCCACAGGTCATCCTGGGTGATGATGGGCACCACAAGTTTCGACTTCACCCAGAACTGCTGCAAAAAATCCACCAAACAGGGCACGACGTTCTCATCGGCATGGACATCGGCAAGATTCCGAATATAACCCTGGCGGTACTTTTCCTGCGCCTCTTCGGGGAACACCTCTTCGGGGAACACCGCTCCCATCACTTCTGGCAACCCCGGCTCCAGGGCTTCGGCAACGCCGCTTCCCGTGCCATTTGCCCACAGCCGATAGATCAGCACCCGATCTGCCTGGAGGATTTTCTTCACCTCCGTTACAGAGGTTTGCAGAATGTCGTCGATTTGTAGGGATCGGCGAATTTTTAAGGCGACATCGGCGAATAGGTGCGATCGCTGATTTTCCCGTTGCAAAGCGGCTTCGGCTTGTTTGCGCTCCTGCACTTCCCACTCTAACTGGGTATTTTGCTCTTGCAGTTGGCGGGTCAGGGTTTTCATGTGCAGGTGCAGCTTCACACGGGCAAGCACTTCCTCATATTGCAGCGGTTTGGTAATGAAATCTACTGCCCCCAGCGCAAAGCCTTTTACTTTGTCTGTCGTTTCCGTTAGAGCCGTCAGAAAAATGATGGGGATGTTAGCGGTCGCTTTATCTGCCTTGAGCCGACGACAGGTTTCATAGCCATCGATCCCCGGCATTAAGATGTCGAGCAAAATCAAATCAGGAGCAGCATAATGGACGGTTTCGAGAGCACTTTCTCCGTCTTCTGCAAACAAAACTTTAAACCCAGCCTTGCTTAAAAAATCAAAAAGTACTTCTAAGTTGGTTGGGGTGTCATCTACCACAAGGATGGTTTCTTGTTTTTCGGTGTCCTCGCTCATGCCTGTGACTGGTAGCGCTTGATGAATTCTATGACCTGTTTCCCTTTGTAGCTGGCGGCTAGTTGCCTCAGTTGCGCGGCAAAAATAGCCCATTGAGGGTGAACGGCTTCTATGTGATGGGTAGTAGCCACAATCCCTTTTAGATCACCCCGCAGCGCCAGATCGAGCAGTGCCTTGAGTTCCAACTCTGGGGGAACGGCAGCACTGACAAGCGGTTCTCCAGATAGCGCAGTGGTTGTTGCCTGTGGTGTGCTATTTTCCTGGGTTGCCTGTCGCTCTGGTGCATAGATCCATTCTAGTCCGAGGTGAGCCTGTAGCTTTTCCAGTAATGCGGATTCGTGAATGGGCTTGGGTAAAAAGTCGTCGCAATATCCTTCCTGGCTGATGCGCTGGTCAAACTCCAAAACGCTAGCTGAAATGGCGATGACTTTCACAGCATGAAATTCCGGCATTTGCCGCAAACGACGGGTCATTTCAAATCCATCCATCAGCGGCATAACCAGATCCACCAGCACCACATCCGGGCGATGCTGTTGTACCTGAGCCAGTCCCTCCTGCCCATTTGCCGCTTCCTGCACCGCAAACCCCAGGGGAGCCAGAAACTCTGCCATTACCGCCCGGTTGTATGCTTTGTCATCCACAATCAAGACGGTGCGGCGATCGCCCGCATATCCCACCACCGCCTCCAGGCGATCGGGGCTATCCTCCTGGCGCTGGGTGACTTGCAACTCCAGGTCAAACCAGAAACGGCTCCCCTGCCCTGGCGTGCTTTCCACCTGAATATCGCTGCCCATCAACTGCACCAGTTGACGACTAATTGCCAACCCCAGCCCGGTTCCTTCGGTAAGCTGCCCTGGCACATCGGCACTGTGGAACGGTTGAAAGATTTGCTCAAGCTGTTCTGGGGCAATACCAATGCCCGTGTCCTCAATTTGAAAGCGAATGGCGTCCTGGGAAGCGCCTGACTCTGCACCCCACGCAAAGGTATAGCCCACCGTCAAACCGACGCTGCCCTGCTCTGTGAACTTGATGGCATTGCCCAGCAGGTTCAACAGCACTTGCTGGAGCCGTTTCTCATCGGCGACCACGTAGGCAGGTAAGGGAGAGCAGATGTCGGAGTGTAAGGAAAGTTGCTTTTGCTTGGCACGAATGCGGCAAATTTCCAGCACATTTTCCAGAAACGCTGGCAGATGCACGGGGCTGGGGTGCAGCTCCATTTTCCGCGCTTCAACTTTCGCCAGATCCAACACATCATTGATGAGCGTTAGCAGATACTCCCCACATTGATGAATCACATCCAAGCCATGCTGCTGCTGGTCGGTGAGTGCTTGCTGCCGCTTTAGCAACTGGCTGTAACCCAGAATGCCATTGAGCGGTGTGCGGAGTTCGTGGCTCATATTGGCAAGAAACTCGCTCTTGGCGCGGCTGGCAACCATTGCGGCTTCTTCTGCCCGCTGGCGTTCGCGAATTTCCTGTTGCAGGTGGATGTTCTTTTCGCGCAGTTCCAGGGTGCGGGCAGCAACGTTGGCTTCCAGGGTGCGGTTTGCTTCCTCCAGGTCGGCATAGAGCCGCGCATTTTCGATGGAAATGGCTGCCTGCGCCGCTAACAACTGTAAGATTTCTAGCCGATCTTCGGTAAACGCTCTAGGGGTGAGGTTGTTTTCCAGATAGAGCAGTCCGGTGAGCTTGCCTTGATGCAGGATGGGGGTACACAGCACCGACTTTGGTTGCTGTTCCAGGATGTAGGGGTCGCTGGCGAACAGGCTTTCCTGGTTGGCATTGCTCAGCACCAGAGCGTCCTGGGTTCGGGTCACATAGTTGATGACGGAGAGCGGCAGCGTTTGGGCGATCGCCCCCTCTCCCGCTGCTTCTACACCCGCCGGGGAATCGGATGCCGCGCCATATTGCTGCACCGTAATCTCATCCCTGCCAACGGTTCCCGAAGCGGCGATCTGGAAGTGCCCCCCTTTTTCCAGCAGTAAAAAACCACGCTCTGCCCCAGCATTTTCCAGCACAATCCGAATGAGCTTCGTGAGCAGGTCAGTTAGCACAATCTCCCCCGACAGCACACGGGAGGCTTTCAGGACAGTGGCTAAATCCATCCCCCTGCTACCTGTGGAACGGGAGGAGGTGAACGGGGATGCCTCGGCGATCGCCCCTCGTTCTGCCACCGAGTCGGGGAAGTTGGGATACTGCGCCGCCATTGCGCTGACCTTGGCGATCGCCCCCCAGCGTTCATAGCCATAGGAAGCCTCTGCCCGGTAAACCTGGGCAACCTGTTCCCGTCCCTCTGCCCGGTAAAACTCCGCCGCCCGCTCATTTGCCAGGGCGGCGTCCTGGAGGTAGCCCTGCTCCTTTGCCTGGGCGATCGCGCGATCGTAATGCTCCATAGCTTCCCAGGGCTGACCCAGCACCCGGGCTGTTTCCGCTGCCACCAGCTCCACCTTGTGCCAAAAGTTCATGGGCGCATGGGTTCCCCAGGTTCGCAGGATGGACTGGTTCTGCTCCACTTTTTGCAGGGCTGGTGCTGCCGGAAGCTCGCCAGCGATAACGGCTGCAAGCTGCGCCAGGGAATCGTAGAAGTAAAATATCGGCACCACCAAAAATGCTTTGACCCCATCCAAATACTGCTCTGCCTGGGCAGCATGGGCGATCGCCGCTGGATAGTTGCCAAACAAGTAATTGAGAATGAGCTTGTTGAGATAGAAGTAGTGAAGCCCCGTGCGATCGCTCCCGGCGGTTAGCAGCGGTAATGCGGTTTCCTCCTGGTATGCCTCCCCCTGCAAGCGGCAGGGATCAGCCGCCGCGCCGCGCAAGTTGAGCACCGCTTGCTGAACGATGAGATTCCAGCCCAGAGCATTGTCCTGATTGAGTTGTGCCAGCGTTTCGCTAATCGTTGCGATCTCGGTGACCAGTTTGGGGAGTTCCTGTCCCATCAGGTAAGCATGGTAGCAGCGCTGGATTGCCGCATAGCCACCATACTCAAAGTGACCATTTTCCAGCCCCGCCTGGTACCCCTCCCACAACAGCGGCAGGGTCTCGCGCACATGCAGCTTGCCATGCATGGTGCAGGCTCCCGCCACAAAGCTGACACTGGGTTTCAGCTCCACCGCATTAAACCGATCGATCACCTGCAACGCCAGTCTGCCAAACTGGTGTGCCCCTTCAATATCTTGCAAAATGCCGTTGAGGATAACGCCGTAGCAAACATAGCAGTAGGCAGCAAACGGCGAATTGCCATAGCGCAGGGTCAGGTTCACCTGTTCGCAAATAACCAGCGGAAAAAGGTTGGGTGCCGCTTGATAGCAGGGCGATCCCAGGCTGGTTAGCATCCGAATAGCCGCAAGTTTTTCAGAGTTGGTGATGGCAGGCAGGTGGAGCAAATCATCCATGCTTTTGCCCTGCAGGTTGGCAGCCGTTTGTGCCAGGGTTTGTTGAATGTCTGCCAGGGTGGGGGCGGGGTTGATAGTCACGCCCAACGACTCTAGCGCCTGCAAGCCCAGTTGCACCGCCTCCAGTTGTTTCACCTGCGCCATACAAGCCTGAATCTTTACCTCATACACCTTCATGGTGTCGATGGGCGATCGCGCTTCCTGCAAAGCGATCGCCGCCCATGCCTCCATCTGCTCAAAGTCGCCGTTCAAGTAAGCGGTTTCCGCAGCGGCTTCGTAAAGGCTCAGCGTCAGCCCATAGGCTTGCTGCCAGCAGCTTGCGGGAAGCAGCTCCAAACCAACAATCAGGTAGCGCAGGGCAGAGTCGTAGGCAGCGGCGGCTTTTGCTTTTTGTCCGGCAATCAAATTCAGGTCTGCCAGTTGATACCGATCGGCTTCCGAGGACAGTAGCTCAACCCCATAGTTGAGTTGGTTGGCGATCGCAAAAATGTTCTCATTCCGCTCGTCCAACGAAATGTTTTGGAGCAACAACTGACCAATTTTGAGGTGGGTTTCCCTGCGCTGCGACTCTGGGATCAGCGAGTAGGCAGCCTGTTGCACCCGGTCGTGCAAGAACTTGTAAACAATTTGGGCATCCGGGGTGGATGGAGCTGGTTCATGGGCAGACTCAGCGGAATGACTTTCCGCATTCAGCACCAGGGGAATTTTGTAAGCCGGATTGAGGGGAACCACAAACTCAGCTTGTAGAGCCTCCCAGAGGGCGATCGCCGTTTCCGTTTGCGACGCTTCATGCACAATCGCCAGCATATCCAGCGTAAACTTGTTGCCAATGCAGGCAGCGAGTTTCAACACCCGCTGGGTTTGGGGCGCAAGCTTCTGGATCTGGCTCACCATCAGCTCCACCACATTCTCGGTCATCTCAATGCCCTGCAAAACCGCCATATCCCACTGCCAGCACCCTGCCTCAAAGTCAAACCAGAGCCGCTGCTCCTGATACAGCGACTTGAGCAGTTGGGTAAGGAAGAATGGATTGCCCCGCGTTTTTCTCAACACCAGTTCGGCAAGGGGTGATGCTACTGCCTCGGTGGTATGCAGTGTGTCTGCCACCAGTTGCTTGATGTGGGACAACTCCAGCGATCGCAGAACAATGTTCTGAACAGTGTTCTGAACATTGTTCTGGACGGTGTCGTGGGCGGCAGTGTGGGAAGGATCGTGGGCGGTAAGGTGAGCAGAGTTGTGGGCGATCGCCCCTGCCTCCCGAATCTGCTCCAGGGTGTGCATCAGGGGGTGCGCCAGGCTCACCTCGTTGTCCCGATAAGCCCCCAACAGCAGCAAGTACTGGCTCTCCGGGTTTGTGACCAGCAACTCAATCAGCCGCAGGGAAGGCAGATCTGCCCACTGCAAGTCATCCAAAAAAATCACCAGGGGATGCTCTGGCTGGCTAAACACCCGAATGAACTGCTGAAAGACGCGATTAAAGCGGTTCTGAGATTCCGCAGCACCCAGTTGGGGAACCGCTGGCTGAGGTCCAATAATCCGCTCAACTTCGGGGATCACATCAATAATGAGTTGACCATTAACACCTAACGCTTCTAACAGTTGCGTTTTCCAAGTGGCAATTTGTTGATCACTTTCCGTAAGCAATTGCCGCATTAGCTCTTGAAAAGCTTGTGCCAGCGAGGCATAGGGTACATTCCGCTTAAACTGATCAAACTTTCCAGAGATGAAATAGCCTCGCTGTTGAGAAATTGGTTTGTGAACTTCATGAACCAGCGATGTCTTGCCAATACCCGAATACCCACTCACCAGCAGAAGCTCCGCCGCGCCAGCACTCACCCGCTGAAAGGCGGCAAGCAGAGCAGCAACTTCCTCCTCCCGCCCATACAGCTTTTGGGGAATGAGAAACTGGCTAAAACAGTCAAGCTGTCCAATGGGGAACCACGAAATTTCCCCTGTCTCTTGAAGCTGTTGCTGACAACGTGCCAGATCCGCCCGCAGTCCCAGCGCACTCTGATAGCGATCCTCAGCGGTCTTCGCCAACAGCTTCATCACCAGATCCGATAGGGCTGGGGGAATGGAAGCATCGCGCCGATGGGGGGCGATCGCCGTTTTCGCAATATGGCAATGCACCAGCTCCAGGGGATCGGTGGTGGGGAACGGCAGTTGCCCCGTCAGCATTTCATAGAAAGTGACACCCAGAGAATAAAAGTCGCTACGGTAGTCAATCGTTCGATTCATCCGCCCCGTTTGCTCTGGGGAAAGATATGCCAGCGTCCCTTCTAGCAGGTCTGGGTTGCTGGCAATCTGACTCTCACGGGTCAGCCGTGACGCAATGCCAAAGTCAATCAGCTTGATCTGCCCACTGGTTGGATGGATCAGGATATTGCGGGGATTAATATCTTTGTGAACGACCTGATTCTGATGCACATCTGCCAGGGCAGACGCCAGTTGCAGAGCAATATCCAGAAAGGCAGCAATGGAAAGAGAGGCTTGGTTTAAATATTGCCTTAACGTGATTCCCCCAAAATCTTCAAGCACCAGCGCTAACGCATTCTGAGACGATTCCAGTGCTAAGGGCTGAATAATTCCTGGATTATCCAGGCTCTTGAGAATTTTGAACTCATGCCGGAGCCGAGTCATTTCTTCTAAAGAGGGGTGCTCCGATTTAAGCAGCTTAATAATGACCGATCGCCCATCCGCTTGCGCCACCCCAGCATAGACATTTGTGGAAGCTCCTTCGTGAATCGTCCGATGCAACGTATAACCTTCCAGTCGCTTATCCATAGCCGCTTAGTCGCTGATCCATAACTGTCGAGAAATTTCTGGCGATCGCGGCAAAGGCTGCCTGACAACTCATCCTCAAGATTTAGGGTAGCAAGGTTTTACCGAAGCCAACAAAGTTTAGGCAAATGCTTTGACAGACAAGCCTTTCTAGAACTGCACGGTTGACCAAAAGCCATACGAAAGGATGCTTCACTGTTGGGTGTAGCTAATACGCATCTCAACAGACAGAACTAAGGATCGAAAATAAAATAAAACCCGGAATTTTTGAAGAGAAGCGCGGCAATGCCGCGCTTCTCTTCAAAAATTCCGAGTTTTATTTCGTACGTGACCTTAAGGCGATCTCCAGAAAAGAATATCCCCCCGTCATTCCCGTGTACGCGGGAATCCAGAGAGTCTGACTGACTATGATCGATAGGCTTGCAGTGGATGCCCATTTTCATGGGCATGACGGAGCGCTCCTGTTCGCGGGATATTCCTTCTGGAGATCGCCTAAAGCGATTGAATGAGCGTCGATTGAAATAGCTCTTCTGATTAAAACCATCTATCCAATGATAGATCATGCCTTTTTCTTAGCGTTTCTTATCCTAAAGACCGAGGGAGCTTTTAGCAGAAAGCGATTAATGTCAAGTTAGTCGTCATATTTCTTTTCATTTGGTTAATCAAGGAAATACTTGCTTGAACCCTAAGAATTTGTTCCACAAACTTTAAATAAACAAAAGTTTTGAGGTTCAAAAAGCTCACTCATCGGTTTTGAGCAACCACCAAATGAAGCGACCTATCGAATCAATCGAGCCCATTGCCGATCGCTTTTTAAGGAAGCTTTAGATATGTTTCAGCCCGAAAAGTTTCAAGCCTACTTAACGGAGATCAGTGAACCGCGATCGCCAGTAGAAGATACCCTGAAACGCAATATTTTCAAGTGCAGCATTTGGTTGCTGGGAATTCCTGCGATCCTTTATGGAGCGATTGATCGAGGCATTGCAGCCTTCTCCAAGTCCTCCACAGGTACAGTAGAAGTTAGCAATATTTCCTACTGCATGATTGCTCTGGTACTTCTATTGGTTTGGGTTTTCATGGGCTTTATGCCGGAGGAGCATCAAGAACCCTTGCGGCTTGAGGAAACGGAATGGAAATACACGGCCAAGCAAAAGCCTAATCTAGAGTTCATCGCAGAGCAAAGTTTTCGCTTGCCCTTCCCATACATTTGCCAGATTTACCATCTGCTAAATTTGAAACACCTGGAAGAAATTCATCGGTTTAGCCTTGGCAATCTCAGGGTGATGAAGGTCAGCCATTTTCGCGAAACTCACTCTGGGGGGCAACTCCGATTTAAGACCATGCTCGATTCGCCGTTCAATGTTCTGCGAATGTGGCGCGACCCAAGTGTAGATGTGGATTTGACGATTCACGCGCCTCATCAAATCGAGTTGAAGGTTCCAGCCTACCGACAAAAATCTATTAAAGTCCTGTTCACCGTTATTCCTCTGAATGGGCAAGAGCATCAACTGCACATCCAGATGTTTAGCGATTTGCAATGGCCCCGCGAATTACTTCGAGCCATTTTGTTGCTGGCATCTAGCCTGACACTTCTGGAGGACTTACCCTACCTCAATCAGTTGTCTAAACGAAACCTCACCTCGTCATACGCTTATGCGACTGAGGGGCAAACATCCCAAACGATGCAGCTTTTCCGCCGCTACACCCAGCTTTATAAGGGCTATTGGGAAAAAAGGATCATGCCATAAGAGTACTCCCATAAGAGCGCTAAACAAAACATCCCCAGCCCAAAGGCTGGGGATGTTTTAGATTTACATTGGATGAAGATGGTAAACGAAGACGGTGCTGTGGTCTATCTAAGCGGATTGCGCCTGAGCAGGATGCTTACCTTCACAAAACTCCTCAATCATCTTGCTATTGAATGCTGGTAAATCCTTGGGATTACGACTTGTTACCAACCCTTGATCAACAACGACTTCCTGGTCAACCCACTTGGCACCAGCATTTCTCAGATCCGTTTGCAGAGAGGGCCACGACGTCACTGTGCGACCTTTAACAACATCAGCTTCAACCAGCGTCCAGGGACCATGACAAATGGCGGCAACGGGTTTACTGGCTTCAAAGAAGCGCTTCACAAACTGAACCGCTTTGTCCTGCATCCGCAGTTGATCCGGGTTGAGTGCGCCACCAGGGAGAACCAGGGCATCGTAGTCATTGGGGTTTGCCTCATCAAGGGTGCGATCGACGGAAACAAAATCGCCCTTGTCGTAATGGTTCCAGCCCTGAATGCGATCGCCCTTTGGTGCAATCACATGCGCCTCAGCTCCCTCGGACTCCAGCGCCTCTTTGGGAGACGTTAATTCAACCTGCTCAAAGCCATCCGTCGCCAAAATTGCGACCTTTTTACCTTCAAGTTTCTGAGCCATAACTAAATTTCCTCAAATCATCTTTTCACAGTCTTTTCACACACAGCTTTTTTCACCCCCAGAATTGAAGCAGGAGGTGAAAATCTGATGAGTCTTACAACTGCTATTAGCTTAAGGAAATGCCAGCCAGATAACGTCTAACAGAAGACGTAGGCACAGAAAACAATGACTGAATATGTTTTGTGGAAGGGCGATCGCCCAAACAAAATTAGTCAGACCAGGAAGGCTTAACTTCCAGACAAACTCTTGACTAAGGATCACGTATGAAACAAAACCCGAGATTTTTGATGAGAAGCGCGGCAACACTGCGCTTCTCATCAAAAATTCCGGATTTGATTTCATTTCCAATCCTAAGACTCCAATGAGCAGTTGGGAAATCGACCGATTTTATTAGCTTCTACAATCTCATTTCGACATTGCAGCATACTTTTCCCTGTGCGATCTGCCAATACGCGAAGATCAATGATTGGATGACTAGCCTGAGGTGCTTCTAGATAAAGGTCATAAGCAACCTCAAGGATTTTTGCATTAAGGGTAAAAGGCTTGATTTGGGATTCTAAAATATCAAACATCGTACTTCTCCCATGAATTCTTCTTGGTAAAGGATCAAATGCGTAAAGAGCCAAGTGAAAAAGGTCGGACTCAGTTGACTCAGTTATAGAGTTGATTGAATGCCATCGAGACTACAGATATTCAAGCAAGAAAGATATTCAAGCAAGAAACATTCAAGACCTCTCCGTTACATTTTGTCAAAATCTTACAAAAAGGTTTAATGAATCCTCTCTAAAACAATATTTTCCTGGCTTCAGCTAGCTAATTAAGGCAGGTTAAGTAGCCAACTATTCAAACTTTATGATTAGACTACTATCCCCAAAAAGGATACCAATAGCATCTTCCAGGGGATAGAACAATTTCTATATATCTCTTTTGAATCAAGACAAAGCATTATCTCTTTTGTGATTATGAGAAGTATGAATACTTCATCACAATTAAGGAACCTGAATCGCATTCGTCGGATTAGCCGCCTTATGGATACGGCATTTAAACTCCCAGTTGTCGGAATTCGAGTGGGCTGGGATCCAATTTTGGGCCTCATTCCTGGTGCTGGTGATCTAATTGCAACAGCCGTATCCGCCTATGTTGTTTTCTTGGCTGCCCGATTTAATTTACCCAAAGATGTCATGGGTCAAATGGTCTTCAATGTCCTTCTAGACATGTCCATTGGAGCAATTCCATTACTGGGCGATATTTTCGATGCTTTCTACAAATCTAACGTTCGAAATTTGGCGTTATTGGAAACGCATTTACAGCATCAAGTCCCAGAAATGCGATCGGATGATCTGTATGATCTCAATAGTGTAAGAGCGGGAGATGTTGCCACTAAAGTTTAGTCCAAGAGCTAAGGATCACGTACGAAATAAAACCCGGAATTTTTGAAGAGAAGCGCGGCAATGCCGCGCTTCTCTTCAAAAATTCCGGGTTTTATTTTATTTTCGATCCTAAGCAAAAAATAATACCAACTCTCTGAAAGCCCACTTCAGACATTTTCTAGAAACGCTCACGTAGCGAGTGTTTCTAGAAAATGTCTGGTTTTGTTTTTCGAGGACTTGGTGCAAGCACCGCCCACATCACCCAAAAATTATTCCCCTTTAAGGCAGCATGATCATCATTTTTTCAAAACCCTTGATTTTGCATTCGCTCTGCGAATGCAAAATCAAGGGTTTTGAAAAATGGTGAAGGTATTGTTTAAGGACGATCCATTATTAATTCAATTCAATTCAATGAAGTCACTTCTTGGTGAATATGAAGTTGACGAGCATTCATTATGTATTCAAATAAGTCAGTGGCAAGGGCTTGTTCAACGGGATACACACCAGGTTTTTGCAACTTATGCTTTAGTACTAGTTCCGCTATGCTACCAGTTCCAAGCCCTGTGGCGATCGCCGCACTTTCATGGGTAAACGTACTGGTGTAGAGAACCGGACGACCTTCCTTTGCTCCCTTAATATCACAACGCATCGCCACACCCGTGCCGCTAAAGTGGTTAGTCACTTTTGTCATAGTATGGCTTACTCGCGCCAGAAACTCGACCGTCTTCGGGCTGCGCAACACCACCGGAGGCAGCCAGTGCGCCATCGTCCAGGTAGCATGGTTGTAGAAATCAGGAACAACACCGAACTTCGTGATGACCGTGTTCACCGGGAAAGATTGTTGTAAGGTAATCGCCTCTGGCATATCGTACCAATACACACTCGCCTGACCATAGGGGGTAGGAAACTCCAGGGTTTCGCGGGCTGTGTAAGGTTTAATTGGTTGCCACTTACCATCGAGCCATGCCTCAAAGGGGCGCTGCAACCCAATGAAGGTCGTCCGCATCACAGTGACACCCGCTCCTCCAGAGCCAGCAACAATATAGCTAAGTTGAACAGAGTCGGCTTTGTCCAACGACTCAATGCCCTGCCGCACCATGGAGTTAGAAATGCCAGGAAAAACCCCTGTATTAATGACAGCAGTAACCCCTGCCTCCGCTGCTGCATCATGCTTTGCCAGGGCTTTACGGGTAAAGCTACGCTCATCACTCACATCGACATAGTTAACCTTCGTCTCGATGCAAGTTTGTAAAACAGCAGCCTCTCGACTGTGGAATGGACCCGCCGAGTGAACAACGAGATTTGCTTTAGAAATTGCCTCCCGTAGCTGTTGAGGATTACTGATGTCCAGGACTTGAAACTGCACCTTTGCACCAAGGCGCTCCAAAGCAGCCATACCCAGTTGAGGATTACGCCCGGTAATCGTAACTTCTGCGTCAGTATGCTTCAGGATATCGATGGCGATGCTACTACCAATACGTCCACAGCCGCCAATAATTAGAACACGTTGCATGGGGTACAGTCAGTATCTGCAAAGAAGAAGAAAAGGGGTAGGGTGAATGCGAGGGGAGGCATTAAACGGAAGGAAATAGTTTGGTTGCTGATCGCCGCAGGTCTTCCAGAGTTCTCGTCAAACTCTTTTGACTGCTCAAAAATGCCCGTGCGCAATTCCGACCTGGCATCCCTGAAATCGAGCCACCGGGATGAGTTCCTGCCCCCGTGAGAAACAGTCCTTTAATAGGTGTTTGATAATTGGCAAGTTCGGGCAAGGGTCGCAGAAATACCATTTGTTCCAGAGACATATCGATATGGTAGTAGTTACCACGGTAGGCTCCGAGCCGCTGTCCCAGTTCAGCCGGACTTTCAACGCGCCGGGCAATAATAGAATCCTTCAAATTCGGGGAGTAGTCGGCTAGCTTTTCAATCACGCGATCGGCAACCTGATTCTTCAAGGTATCCGTCCATCCAGTACCATTCAGCCCAGTGCCTTCAGCTCCAGCAATCTGATAGGGAGCAAAGAACTCAATCCAAAGCGTATGCTTGCCCTCAGGAGCCATTGAGGGGTCTAGCATGGTGGGCACCACCACATACATGGAGGGATCGCGATCGGGGATACGTCCGCGCGACGCTTCATGGTGAGCAGTTTCAACGTGATCAACGGAGTCGGCAATGAGCACTGAACCAATCAAGTAATTATCTTGATGGTTGTAATTTTCGAAATGCAGTGGAGCTGAAAGCGCACAATCAACTTTTAGAAGGCTTTCATTGTTATTGATAATGCGTTTGTCGAGACGATGGCGAAGCTGAGAGTTAGCTGCATCCACATCTGCTTCTTCCACCAGATCAAGGAACAGCCGTTTTGCATCAATATTTGAGATAACAGCCTGTTTGGCACGATATTCTTTGCCACCCGCGACCCTAACCCCGATCGCCCTTCCATCCTCAACCAACACTCGTTCGACAGATTGATCCGTCAGGACAACACCACCATCTTTCCAGACCCGCTTGAGTAAGGCTGTAACTAAGGCTCCTGTGCCTCCTCTGGGGCGTGCCATCCCTGGAGCATGGCGCAAAGCCATCATCATGGCTCCGATCGCCAGATTCTTTTGGGAGGGAGCTAAACCTAACTCCGAAGCTAATCGCGCCATCGGAGCTTTGAGCCAGGGTTCTGTAAACCACTCGTCTAATAAATCCTCGGCACTGGTCAACATCGTACGCACGAAATCTAAAGCCTTATTTGGCGTACCAACGACATTGAGGGCATCCTTGATAGCATCCAGATCATAGTTTCGAACGATACTGATGATGGACTTTGGAGGAGCATTGAAAATGGGGACGAGCGCATTAATCACCTGTTGCCAGTGGTGAATAAACTTACGATAACGCTCCGCTTCCTGGGGATTAAAGTGAGCAATATTCTGACAGGTTTGCTCCACAGAACGATGGGCTAAAAAGTACCGACCGTCTGGATGGGGGCAAAATACTACTGGGTCACAGTAAAGATAGTCCAGCCCAAACTGGTTAAGCTGCAACTCCTGCACCACAGGACTAAGGTGAATGAATTCGTGATCGATCGCACAAAGATTAAACTTGAAACCGGGAGCCGCTTCGGGCATCACTTCCTCGGTTGTCGCTGCACCCCCGGGAACAGAGCGCTTTTCCAGGACCAATACCCGATAGCCAGCTTTCAGTAAATAGGCTGCACAGACTAAGCCGTTGTGTCCTGCGCCAATAATGATGATGTCGAACGTTTCCATATGAGTTGGACTGGGGCTTCACTTTGTTCTTGACTTGACTTGACTTATCTTCTACTTGTCTTGCTCTTGAGCTTTTCTCTTGAGATTTTCTCTTGAGCTCTTCTACTTACTTTTCCACTTATGCGATTGCGCTTGTCTTTAAATTACAGTGACCTTTCTACAGTGAACTTCTCTCCAACTCATCTTTACCAAGGGTAAACGAAAACCTCGAAAGATACATCAATCCTTGGGCAGGAAGGAAGGGTAGGAATGGAGAATACATCTGCTGCCTCAACTTTCGAGGCTCTTTTACGAATGGGAGCGATCGCCCATCACTACAGCAAGCCACTCCTCTGACTCAGCTCTGACTCAGAACTCCATCTACCATCCGTCTACTAAAAATCAAGCAGCATCCAAATTACCCCCTGCATATCCTTCCGTGATCATATAACTGTCATCTATAAATATGTATAGCAGGCAGGAAGTATTAAGATTTTCTCCTTATTTTGAATATCCAGCGATTATTTTTAGGGGCTCAACTACTCCTAAATTTCTTTCCTTAGATCCATGCTAAACGCATAAAAACCACAGATTATGAAAGATGCTATTACAGCAGCAACTTGATTTTGTAATAGAAGAACATTAATTGGCAACGATATAAGTAGGGAATGGCTATGAAAAGAGTATTGAGTATTATTCTTGGAGGCGGTGCTGGAACTCGTCTCTATCCATTAACAAAAATGCGTGCGAAGCCTGCAGTTCCGCTGGCAGGAAAGCATCGTTTAATTGATATTCCTATTAGTAACTGCATTAACTCAGAAATTCTGAAAATTTATGTGCTAACACAGTTTAATTCTGCTTCTTTAAACAAGCATGTCTCCCAGAGCTATCGATTTGCAGGGTTTCAACAGGGTTTTGTCGAAATTTTGGCAGCTGAGCAAACTCCCGACAGCAAGGAGTGGTTTCAGGGTACAGCCGATGCTGTACGGCAATATATGCGGATCTTTCAGGATATTGATGTAGATGAGTATCTAATACTATCCGGTGATCATTTATATCGGATGGATTACCGAGACTTTGTTGAACATCATCGAGCAACAGGGGCAGATATTACACTTTCTGTTTTGCCTGTTGATGAAAAGCGGGCATCTAGTTTTGGACTAATGAAAATTGATGATTCGGGACGCATCATTGATTTTAGCGAAAAGCCCGAAGGCGATGCCTTGAAGCAAATGCAGGTGGATACCACTACTCTAGGGCTTTCCTCAGAGGAAGCCAAGCTTAAGCCTTATATCGCTTCAATGGGTATCTATTTATTCAAGCGGAATGTCCTCATCGATCTCCTTAACCAAAAGCCCAAATATACTGACTTTGGCAAGGAGATTATTCCTAACTCTGCTAAGGATTACAAGATACAAGCCTATTTGTTTAATGACTATTGGGAAGATATTGGAACCATTGAGTCGTTTTTTAATGCAAATTTAGCCTTGATTCAGCAGCCCAACCCTCCCTTTAGTTTCTACGATGAAAACGCTCCTATTTACACCCGTGCTCGCTATCTGCCACCCACCAAACATCTCAACTGCCAAATCACAAATTCTATGATTAGTGAAGGTTGTGTATTGAAGGAGTGCAAGGTCGAAAATTCTGTCATTGGGATTCGAACCAGAATTGAGTCTGGCTGTGTAATTCGTGATAGCTTACTCATGGGGGCAGACTATTACCAATCGAATTTTGAGCAGCGTGGAAACTGCGATCGCTCAACCATCCCCCTCGGCATTGGTGCAGGTAGCGAAATTCACCATGCCATTGTGGACAAAAATGCACGCATTGGTTGCAATGTAAAAATCATTAACAAGGACCGTATTGAAGAAGCTGAATGTGAGGATAAAGGTTTCTACATTCGGAGTGGCATTGTTACTATTTTGAGGAATACAGTCCTGCCCGACGAAACGATCATTTAGGAGTACTCCAAGAAATCAAGATCCCATTGTGGAAAAAGAGGTGCGGCTTAGCTGCACCTCTTTTTCCACAATGGGATCTTGATTCTTGCTAAGTCGATCTCCAGAAAAGAATATCCCCATTTTTTGAGAGAGGGCGCGGCTAAGCCGCGCCCTCTCTCAAAAAATGGGGATATTCTTTCTCAGAAATCTCTTAAGCTCTTGGATCACATTTACCAAGCTATTTGCCAAACAAAGTTGTACTGGGTATGCAGATCAAACAATCTACATAATTCTTGCGGGAGGAACGGAAGGGCTGTCGCTCTCACAAGAATTATGTTGGTTATTGACAATACCTTCGCCATTTTTTTAAAGCCCTTGATTTTGCATGCGCTCCGCGCACACAAAATCAAGGGCTTTAAAAAAATGGCGAGCATGTTGTTATTAAGTGATTAATTATTGAGTGATTGATTATTGAGTGATTGATTATTGAGTGCATTCCCCTGAATGTTTTCCCAATAAAGCAAAAGAAAAAGGGAAACTGCGGCAGCTTCCCTTTTCTATATGTATGACTGCTTGTGCAGTTCATGAGATACAGTTCACGAGATATGCGAGGATGCTCTGGATTAGAACAAACCCAACCAGTGGAAGAAGCCTTGTCCAGTGGTCAGCTCAATAATTAGTGCGCCTAAGAAGCCCAGCATTGCCAGACGACCATTCCAAAGTTCTGCACTGGGATTGGAGCCAAACTCAAACTTAGTTCCATACTCACCATACTGACGGCGGAACTGATCTTGATAGGTTACGTTGTCTTGTGGGTTAGCCATGAGGGAAATCCTTTTGTGTGTGACAGCAATTGTTGGGGTCAAACGAGAAGTAGTCTTATAGGAATCGTAATTTATAAGGACAGAATCTGTTTGACCGTTCGGTTGACCTTTGCGCAAAGCTTGATTCAAACTTTGTCAAAGTATTGTTTACTAATGTAACAGCCTCTTCTCCCAAGCTAATCTATTAGAGGTGAGAGGATTATGCAATTATCTCTCTACCATTAGGAAGACTATAGGATGTGACGGCAATAAAATAAGTAAATTGTGGGAGCAGCACCGCGTACAGCATAGGGCTGGTATATTTTCTCACCTGCATTTTATGGTGGTTTTTTCAAGCTTTAGACTTTAAAAATAAACATTCTTACTAAATTAAGATGTCAATCTATCACTTAATCTTCTAATTTTTAAATTAAATGCAGCTTATTGTCACAGGTTTAGGTCTTATGAAAGTACCCTTAGACGTTACGTATCGGAATGTAGAAAAGAGCAATGTACTTGAGGATTTAATTTCCTCAAAAGTGGAGAAATTAGAGGAAGTATGCGACCACATTATTGGTTGTCACGTAGCTGTGGAACGGGCGCATACGCACCCCAGTCATGGTTCACCCTATCGTGTACGCATCGACCTGACGGTGCCCCCTGGGCATGAGGTGGTTGTTGCGAAGAATCCGGGTGAGGGAAATCAGTACGAGCCCCTTGAGTCGGTCATTCGCGATACGTTTGATGCGGCGCGTCGCCAACTGCGCGACTTGAATCAACAGCAAAATAATCAGATCAAATACCATCCAGAACAAGTGATGGGTGGAGTTGTTACACGATTATTTCCTTCGGAGAACTATGGTTTTTTGAAAACCGTTGAGGGGCAAGAAATATTTTTCCACCGGAATAGTGTTCTTCACAATGACTTTGATGATTTAACGGTAGGAACAGGGGTGCAATTCTTTGTTACCGACGGGAATAAGGGTCCCCAAGCAAGCACAGTCAGAATTGTTAGTAAGCCTGGAATTCGACCTCCTGAAAAGCGTACTAATCCGGAGCCAATGGATGTTCCGAAAGGATGGTCTTATGATGAGGGATCTTGAGTTGTTTCCAGAGAATGATGTCAACAGGTTTTGATGTTTATTACTCTGAAAGAAAGTGCAGTTAGCTAGTAGGTAGATATGGATACTTCCACGCCTCAAAATTCCAATCAAGATCCAAAACGCGAAGGACGAGAACCTATTCGTCAGCCGCTACAACCGGAGCAGGTTTCACCGAAACAGCGTGCAGAAAACAAGAGAATTCTTGATGAGGAACATCCAACTGTTAATCCGGGCGATCAAGTAAATGAGGAAAAAACACTTGAGGAAAAAGCCCAGCAGGTAGCTGTGAATACGGGAGACATTACAGGCGATCGCATCGTCGTCCCCACTTACTTTGTTGTGGATGATCCTGAAGAAGGACAAAAAGCTCTGCATCATGTGAAGGATGCGGAAGAGATTTCAGATGTTATTCGTCAAGCACGCACCGATGAATCTGGCGATCGCACCTGGTGGTAAGAAAAGTCCATACAGGTTTCAACTAAAACTTGATCAACTTAATCGGATAAACGAGAAGGGCGCAACAGAATGTTGCGCCCTTCTTGCTTAGGATTTTATTTCGTACGCGATCCTTAGCTCAAAGCAAAACCGTTGATGCCGTTGGTCTGGCAACTACACATGTATGAGAAGATAGATGGGCGTTCCCTACTAAAGTAGGAAAATAGAACTTTTGACTGCTTGAGCTTCAGGCAAAATGCAGCAAGTAGAAAGCCCTTTGAGGTTTTCTATCATTAAAAGATTACTTATATGTATCCATAGTAAAGATGGTTGAACCTATGCTTGAAACCCAATACATCATTGGTGTCGATATTGGCACGACCAGTACCAAAGCCGAAATCTTTACAACGGCAGGTGTCGGAGTGGTTCAACATGCGATCGCCTATCCCCTCTCCTCCCCTGAACCCGATATTCAAGAACAAGACCCCGACGAAATTTTTGAGGCGGTTGTGAGTAGCGTCAATAGTCTGATGGTGCAAAGTCAGATTTCGCCTTCCAATGTAATAGGGCTTTGCTTTAGCTCCGGCATGCATAGCTTGATTTTGATGGATCAAGACGGTAAACCTTTGACCCAAAGCATTACTTGGGCAGACAGGCGTAGTGCTCCCTGGGTCAAAGAAATTCGGGAGAAGCACAACGGCAAAGCCATCTACCATCGCACCGGAACGCCCATTCACCCGATGTCTCCCTTTGTCAAGCTGGTATGGTTGCGACATGAGCATCCTGACCTGTTTCAGCAAGCTACAAAATTCATCTCTATTAAGGAATATGTTTTGTATCGCTGGTTTGGGGAGTATGTGGTGGATTACTCCATTGCCAATGCAACCGGGCTCTTCAACATTCACAGCTTAGATTGGGATGCGGAAGCGTTAGAAGTGGCGGGAGTGCAAGTGGAACAGCTTTCGCAATTAGTACCAACGACCCATTGTTTGACCGATATACGCACCGAGTATGCCGAGCAGATGGGTATCGCCGAACAGATGCCTGTCATTGTGGGTTCCAGTGATGGGGTATTGGCAAACCTGGGGGTGGGGGCTATTTCTCCCGGCATCGTTGCCGTTTCAGTAGGAACCAGTGGAGCAGTTCGCACGGTTCTTGACCATCCAAAAACAGATCCCGAAGAAAAGCTATTTTGCTATGCCCTGACGGAAAAGCACTGGGTTGTGGGGGGAGCCGTGAATAATGGCGGGTTGATTTTGCGATGGGTGCGCGACAATCTGGGCGATGCAGAAGTGAATACGGCGAATCTGCTGGAGGCAGATCCTTACAACATTTTGACGGCGATCGCCGCAACAATTCCCCCCGGTGCGGAAGGGCTAATCTTCCACCCCTACCTGGCGGGAGAGCGAGCGCCCCTGTGGGACACCAATGCGCGAGGGAGCCTGTTTGGGATTGCCCTGCACCACACCAAAGCGCATATCATTCGAGCCGTGCTGGAAGGGGTGGTATTAAACCTCAAAATGGTGTTAGATGCGCTATATGAGCTGACAGGCTCAATTTCGAGCATCCGGGCAACCGGGGGATTTGCCCGCTCGGAGTTATGGCGGCAAATGTTAGCGGATATTTTTAACTACGAAGTGATTGTCCCCGACAGCTTTGAAAGCTCCTGTTTTGGAGCCGCACTCCTCGGTTTGTTTGCACTTCAGCAGATTCCTTCCCTGGAAGAGACAATTCACTTTATGGGTGATAACCAGCATCATTATCCAGTCGATACCCACGTTGAGAGCTATCAAAAAGTAATTTCGGTTTACAACGACTTGTTGCAGATCTTTCAACCTGCCTATGAAAGGGTGGCAGCCATGCAGGCTGCGCTGGAGCAAGACTCTCGCTCCCAGGATGATTGATGGTCTAACCAACGAATGCTGGTGCGGAAGCTCTTTGCTGGAGTGATTCTTTCGGGACAAGCAACTGTGGCTTAGGATTGAAAATAAAATAAAACCCGGAATTTTTGATGAGAAGCGCGGCAATGCCGCGCTTCTCATCAAAAATTCCGGGTTTTACTTCGTACGTAATTCTAAGCCACAGTTGCTTGTCCCAAAAGGGGTTTTTAATAAGTTGCTCGGGATAGCACACGTTGCTTTCTGTCCCTGGCATGAGCGATGGAGATTAAACCAGTTCGGTGATCGTTTGCAGGAGCATATCCACTTCAATAGGCTTGGGGATATGACGTTGAAAGCCATTGGCGAGGGTGCGTTGCTGGTCTTCCACACGGGCGTAGGCGGTGAGGGCGATCGCCGGAATCGGCTCCTCTTTATCCGCAGATAGGGAACGAATCTTGCGGAGTAGCTCATAGCCATCCATGTTGGGCATTCCCAAATCACTGATGAGTAGATCAGGCTCCTCGTCCAAAAATTCTTCCAGCGCTTCCTCCGCCGAGGCAACCGCCACCACTTCTGCTCCATACTGGCTCAGGAGGGTTGATAGCAACTCCCGGCTATCGTTATCATCATCGATCGCCAGCACCCGTATACCCGCGAAATTCAGCGTATCCGGTGCTGCCCTATCCTGACTCTCGGTCTCTGTATCCTGGGAAATGAGGGGAAGAGTCACAACAAAAGTTGAACCCTGCCCTTCTCCGGGACTTTCTGCGGCGATCGCCCCACCGTGGGCTTCTACCAGATAGCGGACAATGGCAAGTCCCAGTCCCAACCCCCCATATCGTCGGGTGATCGAAACATCTTCCTGGCGAAACGACTCAAAAATGTGAGGCAAGAAATCGGGGCGAATGCCTTTCCCTGTATCGGTAATACAAATCTGTCCCTGATTGCCGACCCGGCGAAGCTGAACCACAATCTGACCCTGGGCAGGCGTAAACTTAATGGCATTGGAAAGTAGATTCCAAATAATCTGTTGAATCCGGGTAGCATCTCCCCAAACATTGCCAATGTCTTCTAAATCAGTCTTCAGATCGATGACTTTGGCAGTCGTTGCTGTCTTCACCGTCTCTACTGCCGCTTCGATAGTGGATACCAGAGAGACAGGCGCATTGTCGAGTTTGAGCTTACCCCGCAAGATGCGGGCAATATCCAGTAAGTCATCAATTAATTGGGTTTGGAGTTTGGCATTGCGCTCAATGGTTTCAAGCGCTCTGGCTGTTTTAGCGGCATCCAGCTTTTTCGTTTTCAAGAGTTGTGCCCAGCCCAGGATAGGGTTCAGGGGCGATCGCAACTCATGGGAAAGAATAGCCAGAAACTCATCCTTTACCCGGTTGGCTTGCTCTGCCGCCGTCCGTGCCGCCTGTTCCTGTTGCAAAAGCTGTTCCCGCTCTGCCTCGGCACATTTGCGATCGTGAATATCCATCGCGGTGCCAAACCAATTAATCACCTCATCCTGCTCATTCTTAAGCGGCAGGATGCGTGCCAAATGCCAGCGATAGTGACCATCATGGCGCTTCAGCCGCACTTCCACCTCATAGGCTCGCTTGACCTGAATTGCTTCCAGGCGCGTGCTATTCGCGGTTTCAAAGTCTTGGGGATGAATGATATCTGCCCACAAGCCCACTCCTAGCTCCAGATCCTCCACCCCGGTATAGTCTTTCCATCGGTGGTTGAAGAACTCGATCCTCCCATCGGCACTATTGACCCACATCAACTGTGAGACGGCATTCGCCAGGGTGCGATAGCGGGCTTCGCTGAGGCGCAGCCGTTCTTCCGCTTGTTTGCGATCGCTAATATCCAAATGAATTCCTGCCATTCGAATGGGATCACCCGTTGTATCTCGCTTCACGACTTTTCCGTAGTCTGCAATCCATTTCCAATCGCCGTTTTTCGTCAGCATTCGATACTCTGCCATAAAGGGTATGGCACTATCCCGCAGATGGGCATCGAGCTTTTCCATGACCCCCGGTTTATCTTCCGGGTGAATCAGCGATTCCCAGGAACAGACCTTTAGTGGTAGCTCTCCCCGGTCATATCCCAACATCTCCAACCATTCTGGGCTGAGATAATCACTTTGCGCCAGAATGTTCCAGTCCCACAATGCGCCACCCGCCCCCTCAATTGCCAGTTGCAGGCGTTCTTCACTTTCGCGCAAAGTCGCCTCCGCTTGTTTGCGCTCGGTAATGTCTAGCAGTGTGCCAATAAAGCGGTGAGGTGTCCCATCCGGCGCAAAATAGACCTGTCCCTTTGCCAAAAGCCAGCGTTCAATCCCATCTTCGATACCGATAGTGCGGAACTCGACCGCATATCTGCCATCGCTTGCGGGCGGCAAACTAGCCTGAACAATCGGGGTCAGGCGATCGCGCTCATCGGGATGCAATCCAGCAAAGAAGGTATCAACGGTTACTTCGGCATCGGGAGATAAGCCAAACATCGCTTTGCAACGAACATCCCAAATGATCTGGCTGGTGCTCAGGTTCCAATCCCAGGTGCCCAGTTGCGCCGATTCCAGGGCAAGCCGAAGCCGATCTTCACTCCGCCGAAGGGACATTTCAGTGCGTTTGTGACGGCTGAGATCCAACACAAATACGACCGAGTCTTCCCGCCGCTCGCCCAACAAGCTATAGCCAATGAGGACTGGAATGCGATCGCCATCCTTGCGAATATACTCCTTTTCATAGGGAGTGCAGGCTCCCCGCTCTTGAGCTTCGGCAATTCCTTCCACATCCAGGGGAAGATATTCCGGTGGCGTCATCTCAATCCATTGCAACCTGCCCGCTTCCAAATCCTCTCGCGTATATCCAACAATCCGCAACAACTCGTCATTCGCCTCAAAAATATTGCCGTGGATATCTCCATAGAGAATTCCAACGACATTCGATTCGACAAACCCTCGCAGCCGTGTCTCTTTGTCAGTTAAAGGCGTAGTGGGAAGCGGGCGATCGCCATCCAAGTCAATTAATGGAAGAGGTTGTTCTAATGGCAGCTCTAATGGTTGCTGTTGATGAAGGGGTACAAAATTCGTCGGATCTGGATCTGGATTTAGATATACACGGTCACGCGACTCAGGCTTCTGTTCGACGGTGGTCTGTTTAATGGTGGAATGTCTACTGGGTGAATATTCAGCAGGTGAATATTCAGCAACAGTTTGCACCCCATATTCAATACTCTGATTTCTAGCCCTCCCCGTTGGTAAACTCTCACCCTGGGACGAATGATAGGAGCCTATTTCTGTGCTTATTTCTGTTAGATTTCCTGCGCCTACAGGATTTTCTTTAGCAGAGACACTCTCGATGCTTGAATACAATACACCCATCAATCGTTGAGCTGTTACCCGTTCACGCACCAAATAATCCAGGGCACCTGCTTTGATTGCCTGAACAGCCACCTCAGCATCATTTTTGCCAATTACAATAACGCTTGGAAAACCAGGATTGGGAATCTGAAAAGTTGACTGATAACGGAGTAAAGCGACTTGTTCAAAGATTTGATTAGATACATCAGAAGGCGTAGCCACAAAGTCCAGCACAATTGCAACAATCGGCTTAGCGCATAATTCAGCTAACTCTTCAACATAGCTCGTGAATGTTGCTCGTCGTTGATAAAATTCAAATTTTGATGAAATAAACTTCAACAGTAGAGGGGACAAAGCTGGTTGAGTTATTGAACCAACTTCCCCTGGAGAATGTGCAACTGTCAAAATAGCAATGTGGGGTTTTAGCATACGGCAAGTTGTATTGTCCGCATTTCTTGCTGATTCAGAATTCTGATTTAGATCTGATTCAGAGTACAGTTAGACATCAGCTTAGACATTAGCAAAACTGACATGCTTCTAACAAGAATTAGGCGGAATTTATTTAATAACTTTTATGCAACAGATCCAATTCAGGATTATGTCTCATAGTCATATTCCTAGCAATACTTGATCCACCCTCAAATACCCCACCCAAAAGAAGGGGCTTTAGCTCCAGCAAACCTATCCAAGATGAAAATCTAAAATGCAGCAATACGATACCTAAAACGCAGGACAAAACATAACGTAGTGCAAAACTTTATGTCGTGCAAAGCAAGAGTGTCGTGCAAAACAAGAATCGAAGCTACAACCCGAATACACAACTTGCAACTAAAGTTCAGCACTTATCAAACCAAATTGCAGCTTTATTGCAACTTTACAGATTTTTTGGATAGGACATTGTACTAAGCGCTAGTTATTAAAAATACACTGCTCTCCCACATCAGGAAATCTGTCAAAAGTTAGAAAATACACATACGACCCAGCCCAAAATAACTCACACTCAAGCAAGCATAATACCTTTACCATTTCTTTAAAGCCCGTGATTTTGCCTTGCGCAAGCGTAAGGCAAAATCACGGGTTTTAAAGAAATGGTTTTCCTATTTGTTGCGCAGCGCTATGCAAAAACACTGAAGAGTTGAACATAAAATACAACCCAAATTTTTTGATGAGAAGTGCGGCAATGCCGCGCTTCTTGCAATGGCAGGCGATCGCATCATCGCCTTGCACACCAGCATCAATCTCGATACGACTAGGACTTACGCACTTCGTGCGAAAACCCACGCAATTGAGCGATTTTTCGAGCGCAGCACGCCCGAAAAATCGCCCAACTGCGTAAGCCCTGACGACGACAGCGGTGTGATGCCAGGGGGCAATCCATGGGGTCAAAAATTCTTATCAAATCGGGGGTTGCACGCCTCGCAGGGCAGAGCGGATGAAAAGCCTTGAGGACGAGGGCAACGCGACAGATCTGAGGGCAAACACGTTGCATAATAAGAAGATGCAGGACTGCCTGGGGCGATCGCTGCCCTTGTCACGTCCTCTTGTCATAACTTGACAGAACCCCTACTTGTTCGTGTGCTTTGTCAAGCTACGAGAACCGAGCCGATTGGCTCTATCCTCTTCCTCAAACCGTGGAAGGAGCAGAATTTCACGATTCTGCAAGAGAACTAAACTTTATCCTCCGTCTTTGTTGCCTAACTAACGAACCAAAGGGAAGGCTCTTTTGGTAACCCTCAAAGCCTCTCTCCCTAACGTTCCCGACCTGATATGCTCACTCTCCTTCTACTTACAATGTTCGTTATTAGTGGTTCTGCCCTCTGTTCTGGCACCGAGACGGCATTGCTCTCCGTTCCGCAAACGCGCGTCCGTCAGTTGGCACAATCGGGACAAAAATCGGCACGGGCGCTGTTGAGGATTCGGGAAAAAATTAGCCGCCCAATCGCCACCCTCGTCATTTTCAATAACCTATTCAATATCCTGGGCAGCATTGCGATTGGACGAACCGCCTCAGTCGTTTTGGGCGATGCGCTGTTAGGGGTCTTCTCCGGGCTGCTTACCTTCCTCATCATCATCTTTGGCGAAATTCTGCCGAAGACCTTTGGGGAACGCTATGCCGAGCAGGTTTCGCTGATTGTGGCTCCGGTTGTTGTGTGGCTTACCTTTCTGTTTACCCCCCTGGTGATGGTGCTGGAGCGCATTACGGCTCCTTTCGTTAAAGGGGAACGGCGACCCATTACCAACGAAACAGAAATTCAACTGCTGGCACGTCTGGGACACCAGGAAGGGGTGATTGAGAAGGACGAGTTTGAGATGATTCAGCAGGTATTTCGCCTGAACGATCTCACTGCGCGGGATTTGATGACCCCCCGTGTCGCCATCACTCACCTGCCAGGAGAAATGACCCTGGGCGAAGCGAAAGACGACGTCTTCTTTTCGCAACATTCGCGCATCATCGTTAGCGGCGAGTCCCTAGATGAAGTCGTGGGCATTGTCATGCGGAGTCAGCTATTGACAGCGCTGATTCAGGGACAGCACGATCGCACGATCGCCAGTCTCTCTCGTTCTGCCTACTTCATCCCCCAGTCCCTGCGCGCCAACAAGCTGCTCAAAACCTTCCAGGCGGGGCGCGAACACCTGGCGGTGGTGGTGGATGAGTATGGCATTCTGGCGGGGGTTGTAACCCTGGAAGATGTATTGGAAGTCCTGATCGGCGAGATTGTGGATGAAACGGATCGGGCGATCGACCTTCAGGAAATCGCCCGACGGCGGGGCATTCGGATTTTGAGCCGGAGCCAAAATGGTGAGCGGAAAAGCAGAAGTAAACCAGAGCGATAAGGCGATCGCCAGCGTTTCCGGTAGCAGGTGGCAACCAACCCTAAGGGTTGAAAATGAAATAAACCCGAAATTTTTGATGAGAAGCACGGCAATGCCGCGCTTCTCATCAAAAATTTCGGGTTTTATTTCATACGTGATCCTAAGAGCTAAGGCACTTGCAAGAAAATAAAATCCCAATTTTTGAGAGAGAAGCGCGGCATTGCCAGCCTTCTCTCTCAAAAATTGGGATTTTATTAATCCGCAGAGCCCTAAACAAGAAAATAAAGAAGGTATTGGACTTGGCCGTGCAAAGTTCATGCATCAAATGAAAATGGGACGGGTTCCAGATTCATCTTGTCGAAGCACCTGCCTGCGGTTGCGTGGATTGGCACTGACATGAATCCAGGCGGGGCGCTGCAACGTTCCGTATTCCAAAATCACCTGGTCAAAGGGAACATTGCGGACAACCCACTCAGCAAAGCGGCGAGTGTTGCCATCGCCAGGAATCACATCTGCGGCGTAACCCAGGGTGTGATCACTGTTGGGAACACCACCTACCAATCGATTTAGGGCAGGAGAGCGATAGCCTGACGAAATGGTTAGAGGACCGAGAGCATTGCGGGCAGGCTGCAAAATCCGCTGGGCAAGGGTTTTCAGATTTGCCAGGGCTGCGGGAGGGGGGGTGTTATCAATGCCTCGCAGATTGGCGGTTATCGAACTGGTCAATTCTTGCAGCGTAAAGTCTTTGCTCAACCGCACCACAGGTTCTATTTCACCAAATAGTCCCTCATAGGGCAGGCGATAGATGGGGCGATCGCTCAAATTTTTCAAGCCCCGCAGTCGTGTCACTTTGCGAATCACATCATCCACAACCGCATCTTTAGAACCCAATTGTGGATCATTGATGTTCTCAACAAAGACTTTGAGGGCATCTGCCCCCCGCTGTCGTAGTTCCTCAAAGGGGAGCGATCGCGGCAACATAAACAACCCCTCGTAGGGCAAACGCCCCGACGGACGCGGCGGTTGTCCCCCTAGCGCCCGCAGCAAGGAATCGGCAAGTTCATCGGCAGCGGTCGGGGTCGAGTCTGAGATACCTGAAATCAATCGCTTTAACTGGTTTGCTGCCTGCTGTCGCCAATACTCGATTTGCTCCTGACTCACATTTGCGGCACTGTAGCCAAAAAGTCCTTCATAGGGATAGGTTCCGGCGGGGCGGTTGGGGGAAAAGCCGCGCAGTCGCCGAATCAGCCGATCCGCCTGGTCATCAGCCCCGACAACGGCATTGGTGTTGAGCTTGTCCAGATAAATCTGCACCCCCGCCCCTGCCTGGTTTCGCAATGCAGAAATAGGTGCATCGCCAAATAAACCAACATAGGGATCGCGAGTAATGGGGCGGGGAGGCTGATCGCCCAACGTGCGCAACAAATCATCCACCAACTGGTCTTCGGCAGTGAAGTTGGGCGCACGGATCTGAGGAATGAGCTTTGCCAGAAGGTCGGCAGCCTGACTGCGCCAGCGTTCGAGCTGTGATATTCCATTTGTCATAGGAAAGAACCATAGGAAATTACAAGGGTATGGGTATCAAGGGTATGGGTATCAAAAGGCAAGAAACGCCTGAATGCGGGCAACTTCAGTTTTCAAATATGCCTCCGTTTGGGCAAGTAATTGCTTGAGGTAGGCAGGGTTCGCATTGTCGATCGCCCCAAACTTCTGCTCCAGTTGGGGTTGCAGCCGCAGGTAAGCCTGACCATGCTGCGTCCCGCCTTTGGTCACAATTTGCTCAGCAATGTAGCGATGAATATCCGCAGGTGCATCCATCACCACATCCACAATTCGGGGTGCCCACTGGGTAGCGCCCCAGCCCCGCACCTCTTGCCAGGGCAAGCTTTCCCCCAAACCACCCGTCCCCACAGACAGCACGCAAATTTCATTCACAATCCGATCCATCGAGGCTTCTATCTGGTTCGCTTTGACCTCTCCCGATCGCATCAAACGAATTGCCTCTGCAACCGCGCAGGCAACCGGATTATTCGCCCCCACACCCCCGTCTATCATGGAAAACTCCAAAGGTTCTGCTGGGGTTTGAATGAGCAACCGTTGCGCTGGACAACCGTTGCACTGGAAAGCAGGTCGGAGCAGCTGCCGAACAAACGCAAGCTTTCCACAACGGGACATTGGCATGCCCTTCCCATTGAATGGGAAGATGCTCAAATTTTTCAAGGCTCTAAAGAGAGAAACCTTGCGTTCCAAACCGCATAACTATCAGGGATTGTCCCCAACAAGATCCAAATTCTCGATAGTCCTCAAGGGGTAATGATTCTTGGCTGTGGGCAATCCCACACCCCAAAATCACTACCCCCGTACCACTACCAAGGACATTTCTGAGAAAGAATATCCCGATTTTTTGAAAGAGGGCGCGGCTAAGCCGCGCCCTCTTTCAAAAAATCGGGATATTCTTTCTTGGAGATCGCCCAAATTCTCTACAGTGGATAGGAAGCCTACCGTGCCATTTTGCAGCCCATCTTGAAGTAATGGATCGTTTGTCTCAACTCAAACAGCAGTACCTTGATCTGACCAGTAAGGTCTTGCCCAAGCTGGCAAAGAGCCGCAAGTTTCCGGTGCGACAGAATCACTGCTTTCAACGCATTGTTCTGGATAATCTGTTTGGTCGGTGCTGGTACGAAGCGCTCGAACGGGGACGCATCCCTGCCTATCAGCAGTTGACGGAAGAGCAGTTGGAGCGGGCGATCGCCCTTGCCCACGCCATCATCAACCAACCCGACTCTTACCTGTGGCAGTTGAACCAAAACAGCCTGAAGTGGCGCGGTAAAAGCAGCCCATAAGTGCCGATCTTCTCCTCTGGCTAGAGGTTATTTTGGGGACTATTCCTTTAGGTTTGAATCGTGAAGGTAAGTGATACGACCACGCCAAATCATCACTTTGGGCACCGTCGAGCATCACTCTTCACATCCCGCCTATCCTCTTCAAAGTTCCTTCTCCGATGTCCGATCCTCTAATTCTGACGCTAAAGTTCGATCAAAGTACGTTTGAGCAAGCAAACGCCTTACGACAACAGCACTTCCCACCAGAGCGTAATGTCGTTCCTGCCCACATTATTCTGTTTCATCAGTTACCGGGCGATCGCAAATCGACTATTTCCCAACACTTGCATGACCTGTGCGCCCAGACAAAGCGCTTTCCACTTTCCTTGCCCACACTCCAGTTTCTTGGTAACGGCGTCGCCATCGACGTTCGCTCCCCCGAACTGACGCAACTACACAAAACCCTGGCAACCACCTGGGATGAATGGCTCATCCCTCAAGATCGCCAGGGCTATCGTCCCCACATCACGATTCAAAACAAAGTGAAACCCGAAACAGCCCGCCACCTCTACGAACGCATGGAAGAGCAATGGCAACCTACGACAGGCTGGGGAGAAGGCTTATTGCTGTGGCACTACCGCAAGGGACCATGGGAACAAGCGGGAGAATTTTGCTTCGCATAGCTCTAATAAAACCCGGAATTTTTGATGAGAAGCGCGGCAGTGCCGCGCCTCTCATCAAAAATTCCGGGTTTTATTTCGTACATGATCCTATGGGATTTTGAGCAAAACGCTATACTGCCACTGACTGAAGTAAAGCCAAAGTCTCAATGACAGTTTCTGCACGCTCCTTGGGTAAGTCTTCTCCCCAAAAGACCATATCGGGGTTTTCCTGATAAATAACTTCTAAACCAATTTCTACGGTAGCCGCCGTCATCACTTCGCAGTTCTGGCGCAAAGCCACTTCAACCTCAGGACTACCCAAAAAACCTTCTTCAATAATCAAAACTTTCATTCACAAGACTCCAATTGCTTCTTAACTCAAGACTCCTGCAACCGCACACCTTGCACTGGGTCGGGAATTATACACAGCATTGCTAACCGCCCAGAGATATTCACTGACTGGCGATGACAAAGCCCCTTGACCATGCGGCTGGAGAAAACTAAACACTACAGCTACAGCACGTTAGACAGCACGTTAGACTGAGCGCTGGCATGAAAATGAAAAGGAGGAGACAGCATTAAATTTTCCTTTTTAAGGAGAAGTAAATGCGCACTGCAAAAGGTATGATTTAATACAAAAAAGTGTACAGTCACTCTTTGCAAAAGTGAGTCAATATTAAGAAAATTATCTAAAGATTAATTAAAACCTCCTTTGTAAACATTGCTTAAAAATCGAGGCATTCCCTCGGCTGAAGTTTATAAAAAACCGTAACAATAAGTACCTCGGCACAATTAAACCCAAGACTCAAAATGCTGTGGTGCCCGCAAAGTATTTGTTTAGCGTTTATTGTTAGCAGCCGATGTTTTACCCCCCTCAATCCCCCCTTGGTAAGGGGGGAAGCCTGGTTCTCCCCCTTACCAAGGGGGAGTTAGAGGGGGTGTCTTAGTGGACGCTAAACAAGTACCCGCAAAGCGGGCACCACAGCATTTTGAGTCTTGGGTTTAATTGTGATCACCTACTTAGAGTTTTCGCAGAGAAAAACATTATTTAAGTTGAGCATACGAAAACTCAAGGGTTTTATAAAAATGGTGAAGGTTTTATTAATAGAAGTTGGGCTTCTATGCCACTCCCTTTTTAGCAAGTATTTAGCAGTTCATTTAAGTTAGAAAATCTCAGTAAAAACACACGTAAAAGCTAATGCATCCCCTCATGTCTCCCTGATGGAAGACGGCAACTCCAGCCTAAAATTTATACACTTTAAATTGAAAGTATGTGTAGAAAGAAGCTTTTTAGACTTAAGCTTTCACCTTTCTACATGACAGATGCTTATACGGCAGTACGGCAGATGTTATATGGCAAATGTATGGCAAATGATAGATAGCAGACGATAGATAGCAGATTACCGCCCCAATTTAGCATTTGTCTCAGTAAGCCTGAATAGTCCCTAGAGCGATCGCTCAGAAGAACATTAAGAATCTGCTTTATAAAAATCTGCTTTATAAAACTATGACGATATTTATAGGTTTGAACCTATGCTTTTTAAAGACCGAGTTGACGCCGGAAAACGCTTAGCGACTCTTCTAAAACCTTACGCTAAGCGTCCTGATGTCATTGCGCTTGCTCTGCCCAGAGGGGGTGTGCCCGTTGCGGCAGAAATTGCTCATGCCATTGAGGCTCCCCTGGATGTATTGGTCGTCCGTAAGCTGGGCGTGCCGGGTTCTGAGGAAACAGCGATGGGTGCGATCGCGTCAGGTGGCTTCCGATTCTTGAATCAAGACTTAATCGAGCATCTAAAGATTCCCCCCAACGTCATTGAAACCGTGGCTCAGCATGAGCAGCAGGAACTAGTGCGGCGCGAAGCGGCCTATCGAGATGGCTATCCGCCTCTAGACCTGCGCGATCGCACCGTCATCCTGGTAGATGATGGGCTGGCGACAGGGGCAACGGTGCGGGTGGCGATCGCGGCTATTAAGGAACATCACCCAAAGGAATTTATTGTAGCTGTCCCCGTCGCGTCAGAAGCGGTGTGTGAATGGGTTGGGAAGGAAGTTGATCACATTATTTGTGCTGAAACTCCCCGCCCGTTCTATGCCGTTGGGTTATGGTACAAAGAATTTTCCCAAACCTCCGACGAAGAAGTGCAAACGCTCCTCCGAAAAGTCCGGAAGCACCGTTTTACAACAGCAGGGAGCGATCGCCCATAACTCCCATTCCATCAAAATTCGGTTAATTCAACCCCATAAGCCTTGGAGGCTCAGAACTCTAGCAAATTTCTGGCTTGGCATTTGAGAACTGGAGGTACCAACAGGAGCTAATCATGGTTCGTACTATCGACAAGAAACAAAGTAATATTCTCTCCACAGCCGCCCATCCTTTACCCGGCGATCCATCCGACTATGATCCACTAATGGATAGGATTGGCGATGCCCAACTGGTGCTGATTGGGGAAGCATCCCACGGCACCCACGACTTTTATTATGAAAGGGCTGAAATTACCAAACGGTTGATTGCGGAAAAGGGATTCACTGCCGTAGCGGTTGAAGCAGACTGGCCCGATGCCTATCGCGTCAATCGCTTTGTGCGCCATGCCAGTAATGATCGGACTAGCAACATTGCTCTGTCTAACTTCCGTCGCTTTCCCACCTGGATGTGGCGCAACACCGATATTCTGCGCTTTGTGATGTGGTTGCGAGAACACAATGAGTCGTTGCCCGCCTCAGCTACAAAAACTGGCTTTTATGGACTGGATCTTTACAGCATGTACAGCTCCATTGAAGCCGTGATTGCTTATCTCGATAGTGTTGATCCAGAAGCGGCACGGAGAGCGCGTTATCGCTACTCTTGCTTTGAACATTTTGGGGAAGATAGCCAGCAATATGGCTATGCGGCAGCGATCAACATGTCTCAGTCTTGCGAAGACGAAGCTGTGAACCAATTGATGGAACTGCAACAGCGAATTTCTGACTACGCTGAACGGGATGGTCGCGTACCTGAAGATGAGCACTTTTATGCGGAGCAAAATGCTCGGCTGGTTGCCAATGCTGAAGAATACTACCGCAGTATGTTTCGGGGTCGCGTTTCTTCGTGGAACCTGCGCGATCGCCACATGGTTCAAACTTTGAATTCACTTATTAGTTACCTCAACCGTGGGGGAACCCCTCAAAAAGTCGTGGTTTGGGCGCACAACTCTCACCTGGGAGATGCACGAGCAACTGAAATGGGACAAATGGGCGAGCTGAATGTGGGACAACTGGTGCGTGGCAAGTATGGCGATGCAGCCGTACTCATCGGTTTCAGCACCTACACAGGTACCGTTGCAGCCGCATCAAACTGGGGTGGTCCGGTCGAAATGAAGCGTGTGCGCCCTGCCCTGCCCGACAGTTATGAAGCACTTTTCCATAGCGCTGATCCTCAACGCTTTCTCCTCATGCTTGATGGGGGTGAAGAAGCGACCCAACTCTTACAGCATCCTCGTTTAGAGCGGGCGATCGGAGTAATCTATCGTCCCGAAACAGAGCGGGTCAGCCATTACTTTAACGCCACATTGCCCCAGCAATTTGATGCCATCATTCACATCGACGATTCCCGTGCCGTTGATCCACTGGATCGGGTTCAACCAGATACCACCGAACCTGAAACATTCCCCTCAGCTTTGTAACTCATCTCCAGATACTTAGGATCACATATAAAATAAAACCCGGAATTTTTGATGCGAAGCGCGGTACTGCTGCGCTTCGCATCAAAAATTCCGGGTTTTGTTTTATTTTCAATCCTTAGGAACTTGCAAGAAAATAAAAACCCAATTTTTGAGAGAGAAGGCTGGCTCTGCCAGCCTTCTCTCTCAAAAATTGGGTTTTTATTAATCCGCAGATCCCTTAGGACATTTCGGGGTCTTCGCACGAAGTGCATCAGTCCTCCATCAGTCCTCATAGGAAAACAGCCGGGTAGTGGAATAGAGGTCATACTTTTGGTGGTTGGGTGGTGCCCACACACACCAAAAGTATTATCCTTTGAGAACAACCAATAGTCGCATAGGCTAAGACCAACTCTCTGAAACCCAAAACCAGATATTTTTTGAAACGCCTGCTGCACGGGTTATTTCAAAAAATATCTGGTTTTGGGTTTCGAGGACTTCGTGTAACGGGCAAACAGGGAAGGAAGTGGGCTAATGGCAAAGTCACAAAAACTTGAAGCGCTGATGGCAGCTTTAAGTGAGGTTCGCGAGGATCCGACGACAGACATGGGGCAAACTGTGCTGCGTCAAGTTTTGACTAGCAAGCACTCTGTGGCTGTTGCCCAGGCAGTCCCCCTAGTCAGCCAATTCGCACTCAACGGCTTCGTTCCTGAACTGGTGGAAGCCTTCGATCGCTTCCTCATCAATGCCGCAGAAAGTGATCCGGGGTGTCGGGCAAAGCAAGCGATCGCCGAAGCACTCTATCGTCTAGATGCCGCTGAAGAAGCCCTCTTCCTCAAAGGGATTCGCCATATCCAGCTGGAGCCTGTGTGGGGTGGGCGAGTGGATACGGCTCCCCGGTTGCGAGGCACCTGTGCGCTGGGTTTGGTGCGAATGAATTACGCTCAGGTAATGGTCGAGCTAGGCGATTTGCTGGCAGACCCCGAACCCGAAGCGCGGATTGGGGCAGCACGGGCGATCGCCTACACCCAAAGTGAACAGGGCATCCCTCTCCTGCGGCTCCGAGTCAGGGTAGGAGACGCCTCCCCCGTCCTTTCAGAATGCCTGATCGCCCTTCTGCAACTGGCTCCAAAGTCTTCCCTTAATCTGGTTAAAGACCTGCTCCACGCCGAGCCATCGGGTGATCTGGATGCCGATATAGACAACGCCGAAGCCGCTGCCCTAGCCCTCTCTGAAGCGCGTACACCCGAAGCTTTTTCTATCCTCAAAGATTGGTGGGAAGCCACATCGGTTCCAGAGTTACGCAAAACAGGTCTGTGGGCACTTTCAACCCTGCGACAACCAGAGGCGATCGCGTTCCTCCTCTCCGTCATCGCCGAAGGCAAACCCCAGGATGCCAAAGATGCCATCAAAGCCATGGGGATCTACCTTTACGATTCAGCCGTGTGGCAACAGGTCTGCCAAACGGTTGAAGCACGGGAAGATGTCATATTGAAGCCAGTTTTAGAAAAAGTTGTGAATACAGGAAAATAAGACTTGATGCTAAATGGAGAGGTCTAAAAACTCCTGGACGGCATAGGTTTTACGGCTAGTCAAGACTGCCACATTCACATTACATCATGTCAAGAAGTCACCACAAACTGGATATTTCCCCATCAAAAGGCATCATAGTGTGACAGGATATACACACTTTAAAGGAGAATTCACTAACATATATTGGAAAATATATTTCCATACATATTGTCATGGGTCATGCAACCTTTGAATTTTTCCAGATTCTAAAAATCGTATTGGTTTGTTTATTTTCCTCAGGATTCATGCCTTCACGTAGTAATCCTTAAACGAAATTGTTGTATTATCTTTACCTAATTTCCCCCTTCTTATGTTGCCCATTCAACTTCAATTAGACTGGAAGCCGAACGCCCAATTTGCAGGGATTCTAGTAGCACATCATTTGAAATGGTATGAGGAGCAAAATATTGACCTCCAAATTATGCCCTGGGTTCCCTACTTGAATCAGGTTAATGTCCTTAAAGCGGATGGAAATATTATTGTTAGTACTGAAGACAACTTACTGATTCGTGGTCGAGCCAGTGGGCAAAACATTAAGGCGATCGCAACCATGATGCAGTACTCTGGCATTGGTTGGATCACCTTAAAATCATCTAACATCAATTCAATTGCTGATTTTGCTGGAAAAAGAATTGGGATTCATGGGGATGGAGAAACCGCTATCAAAATCACCCTGGAACAATTCGGTCTTAACACTAATGATGTTGAGATTATAGAAATTGGATACGACTACCCTCAGTTACTTCAATCCGGTGAGTTTGATGCCATTCAATGCCTGGTCATGGTTGAGCCGCTGGAATTAGAAGAAGAGGAATTTGATATCCAAGTGTTCCCCGCTTATGAGTGGGGATATGAAGTCTATTCACAAGTCATTGCAACAAGCGATCGCCTGATTACGACCGAGCCAGAAAAAGTAAAGCAGTTTCTTCAAACCACATTTGATGGGTGGCGCTATGCCTTTGCCAATCCCCAGGAAGCAGCCAGTATTATTGTGTCTCACTACTTGCACGAATCTACCGAAGCGATGCAGAAAAAAATCATCAAAGCCCTTTACCCATTATTTATTGGAAAACTAGGACTTGAAAAGTTGGGCTGGATGGAAGCCTCGCGCTGGTCAAAAAGTATCTATTACCTGAGCAACTACAACTTGATCGAGCAACCATTTGAAGCAGAGGAAGTGATGACAAATCACTTCATGGAACAACTAATTCATGGAACAACTATATGAATCGAGAAAAAATATGAATCCTGGCTAATTTGAATTGAAAGAAGATTTTCACCAAAAGCTTGTACTATCAACCAATCTCAGGATGTGAGGGAAAACCAATGCAAACCATAAATGGAACTTCTTTTGACCTTAATCGACGTAGATTTATTAAATATGGAACATTAGCTCTGGGAACGGGTATTATTGCTGCCTGCACAAACTCAAACCCAACTAGCGAGTCTTCCAGTACAACGCCAGCAGGTTTGTTGGAAGCCATTAAGGAGCGAGGCTACTTTACCTATGGTTTAGAAGCAGGCTACCGTCCCTTTGAATTTTATGACGAGAACAATCAGCTCATTGGCTACGATATTGACCTTGCCAATGCCTTGGGCGAGCTTTGGGGTGTAGAAGGACGCCCGGTTCCTACCAACTGGGCAACGGTTATTCAAAGCCTCTATGACGGAAGTTTTGACTTCATCCTGGGAGGCATGACCGCAACCGCAGAACGGTATGAGCGGGTCAATTTCTCCGTTCCTTACATGGATGCCAGTTCTGGCTTGCTGATTCGTTCTGGGGATGGCATCGCTGAGCGGAATGATTTAGATGGGAGGATTGTGGGTACAAAGGCTGGAACTCCCTCCATTGAGCAGCTTGAGATTACTCAGGAAGAACTAGGGATTGCCTATGCCGAAGAAGTTAAGACCTTCCCAGAAGACACAGCGGGAATCGAAGCCTTACGCAGCGGACGCATTGATGCCTACGCCAGTTCTGTAGTAAGTATGTTGGAATTCACCAAGGAGAATCCAGGGTTTGAAGTCATTCCCTTTCAATCCGAACGCTGGGCTGCCGAATACACCTGCGCAGCATTTCGGAAGGAAGACGAAGACTTTCGTACCGCCTTCAACGAAGCCATTTTGGGAATGCGGGAGAATGGTTCCCTATACGAGCTGCAGCAGAAATGGTTTAGCAAAACTTTTGAAGACTTACCCCAAGAAGCACCAACCTGGTAACTAAGTACAGGGTTATAAGTAGGTAGTCGTAAATAAACATCGCTTTTTGTAGCTTTTTGTAGGATGGGTTAGCGATAGCGTAACCCATGCTGTCAGAGGGGTTGATGCGTTACGGCTGCGCCTAACACATCCTACGTTTAATGATGGCTACCTACTTAGCCATTTACCGTTAAGCGGTCATTTAGGATTGCTGTACATTACGTTCTGCGACTTAAAGGGGAGAAAAGGTTGTTAGATGTAGGCTTCATGATTGAAATACTGCCGAGGCTGATTAACCCATTGAAAGTAACACTAATGGTTAGCCTCATTTCTCTTACTTTGGGAACCTTCTTCGGAGTGTCTCTGGGGATGATCTGGATTGCCAGTGCCCCCCGGAGTATTCCCAGACTGCTTCTCAATGGCTATGTGTGGCTGGTGCGTGGCACACCAATTATTATCCAGATATATATCGCCTTCTTCCTACTACCTAAAGTTGGCTTGAATCTGGGTGTATTTTGGGTGGGAGTCGCGGCACTAACATTTAACTCGGTCGGCTACCAAATCGAGATTGTGCGGGCGGCGATCGCCTCCATCCACAAGGGGCAGTGGGAAGCGGCTGAATCAATTGGAATGACCAGGAAAATGACCTTTTTTTGGATTATCCTTCCCCAGTCGGTGAGAAGAATGCTACCTCCTTTAACCAATGAATTGACGAACCTGGTTAAAGCATCTTCTGTGCTATCTGTCATTTCATTATTTGAACTAACAAAAGCTGGAGATGCTATTATCGCATCATCCTTTAAGTTTGCTGAGGTATTGCTCCTCCTATCAGTGCTTTATTTCTCTATTATTCAGGCTCTTAGTTGGGTAACAAAATATCTGGAGAATGAGGTCTTTAATTTTGAAAAATCTGACTTAATTCTGACTAAATCCCTTGGCACAGAAACTTGAATACAAGGCAAAGATGCTACTACTTAAAATACAAAATCTATATAAGTACTATGGTAAAACAGCGGCTCTGGTCAACATCAACCTGGATGTAAAGGCTGGAGAACATATCGTTTTAATTGGCTCTTCCGGCTCTGGAAAGAGTACATTATTGCGCTGTATTAATTATTTGGAAGAGCCCAGCGAAGGAACCGTTTGGTTAGATGGGCAATACATTGGCGGGCATTTCGATGAGGCGGGGAAATGGGTTAAAGATCGTCCATTAGAGTTGGCAAAAAAACGCCGAAACATCGGCATGGTATTTCAGGGATTTCATCTTTTTTCCCACCTGAAAATACTGGATAATGTGGCGATTGGACCTCGTAAAGTCTTGAACAAAAGCAGGGCGGCATCCCGCGAATTGGCACGCTACCTCTTAGACAAAGTGCATCTTAGTAACCATGCCGATAAGTATCCCTGGCAGTTGTCCGGTGGAGAACAGCAGCGAGTGGCGATCGCTCGGGCTTTGGCAATGAACCCCAAACTCCTGTTGTTTGATGAGCCGACCTCTGCCCTAGATCCTCGGTTGACTCATGAGGTATTTCAAGTTATGCAGGAGTTGGCCAACGAAGGAATCACAATGGTCATTGTGACGCATGAAATTAAATTTGCCCAAAAGATAGCCGATACAATTGTTTTCATGGAAAAAGGAGAGATTGTGGAAATTGAAACCGTCCATAAGATTTTCACAGAACCACGGGATCAAAGAACTCAACAATTTCTTAGCTACGTCCTTTAAGCCCATACTATTCATAGAAACTTGAGTCTTAACACAGCGTGAGTTTCATTTCCCTCTAGCACCTCATCCCGCTCGCTATACCTATCTCATATGTTATTAGCACTGGATATAACCTTCATGTGGCAAATTCTACCCGACATCATTGCCGCATCCTGGATTACGTTTCAGATTAGTTCCCTGGCGGTTATATTTGGGATTATTCTGGGGTTTGCCCTGGGAATTTTGCGTGTCTTGGGACCCAAATTCCTTCAACGGATTATCCAGTGGTTTGTTGACTTTGTTCGGGGAGTACCCCCGTTGCTGCACATTGTCTTTATTTACTTTGCGCTACCGTCTTTTAATATTCAACTTAACGAGTTCTGGACAGGTGTTGTAGCGCTCACCATCATCGCTGCGGGCTATGAAGTAGAAATTGTTAGATCGGCGATCGAATCAATCGATCGGGGGCAACGGGAAGCCGCCCTTTCCATTGGCATGGATGAGCGCATGGCTTTGATACAGATTTTGCTTCCTCAAGCTGCCCAACGGATGATCCCAACCTTAACCAATGAGTTGGCTAATGTTATTAAAGCGTCTTCATTACTTTCTGTCATTTCTGTTAATGAGCTAACAAAAGTTGGTAATGCTTTAATTTTTCAGCATTTTGTCTTCGCAGAGGTGCTTATTCAGGTCGCCATCATGTACTTACTCATCGTTAGTCTGTTGATGTGGCTATCATCCTGGATGGAGGGCAACATCTCTGCCGTCCAGGGTATTCAGGGTTCATCTATCAGTAGCTTTTCGGGGATGCAAGAAATTCGGTAGATCCTTGCTTCGTGAAATAGCACTTTTTTAAGTTCCTATTACTTTTATAAATCACAATAGATTCACAATAGATTCACAATAGATGTAGAAAAAATCAAGATCATGCTGTTACCCGAACTAGTTAGTAATGAAGAATATTCTTTGACGGAGCGCGTCTTTCATAGCCTAAAAAAGGGCATTCTCTCACTCCAAATCAAACCCAAAGATTATTTAATTATTGGTGATATTGCTAAAGAATACGGCGTTAGTCGAACTCCCGTCAGAGAAGCCCTCATCTTACTAGAGCGAGAGGGCTGGCTTGAAAGTGATGGTCGCCGAGGGGTTCGAGTAACGGTTCCTTCGTCGGCCATTATTCTCGAAACCATCGAGCTTCAGGCTGCCCTTGAGGGATATTTAGTGCGCCGTGTTACCCCCTTACTCAATGATGCAGACATAGCTGCTTTAGAGGAAATTCTCATTCAGGCGGATGAGGCTATTAGCAACATGGAAGAAGAAAAGGGCAGGAATATTGGGGCTAATTTTCATATTTATTTAGCTCAAAAGCATGGAAATAAAAAGATAAGAGAGCAAATTGAAAAACTTGAGGAACATGTAGAAAGAATTCGTCCATTAATCTGGAGTAACGCTATTGTCCCCATCAAGACATCTGCCAGTCAGCATTGGCAAATTCTCCAGGCGATGAAAGAAGGAGACGCCATTAGGGCAGAAGAATTAATGATTCACCATACAATGTGGTACGAGAAAAAGCTTGCGGATGTATTGCATGATTGGTAAATCAAGCTATTTTTACCTCTCCAATTTTCCTTAGGAGGTTCCCTGTTTTGGCGATTCCACTTTCCCATAAAAATACTACTTTTTTATCATCTGTTAGAGCCACGCCCATTGCAGATTTTCAGGGTCCCAAAGGAGAAACCTGTGTTGTAGTGATAGGTTGGCATGTGGATGGGGAAGCCGGTGTGATTGCATCTGACCCCACCGCTATTCATCATCTGGCAGCTTTGTCTGAAGGAGCCTATGGTGTGTCGGCAGCCGTTCCACGGATTCTGGAAATGCACCGGGTGTTGGAGGTTCCAGCTACCTTCTTTGTTCCGGGCTATGTCGCAGATATTCATCCCGATGCTGTGGAGGCGATCGCCCATGCAGGGCATGAAATAGCCCATCACGGCTATATGCACGAAAACTGCTTTTTCCTGAGCGAAGCAGAGCAGCAAGATGTTTTTGTAAAAGGGATGCGATCGCTAGAGAATGTAACAGGAAAGGCTCCCCTTGGCTGGAGTGCTCCAGGCTGGGGGGTCAAACCAGAGACCCTAAAGATCCTCTGTGAACTGGGGATGATTTATGATGCCAGCCTGATGGAGTATGACCATCCCTATTTGCTCAACACTGATTTTGGCAATTTAATTGAGTTGCCTATCAGCATGGTGTTAGATGATTGGGAGCTGTTTGGAGCGTCCCTTGTTTCGGGAGCAGGCGTCAATGCGCCCGCTGAAACTGCTTTTCAAATTTGGAAAGAAGAATTTGATGGGATGCGGCGTTTTGGAGGCTGCTTCCAAACGACCTTTCACCCCAATCTTATGGGACGACCCGGGCGATTGAATATGCTTTACAGGTTGCTAGAGTATATGCGATCGTTTGATGGCATCTGGTGGGCAACCTGTGAAGAAGTTGCTCAGTATGTGCAAACCATTGCGCCGTAAAATCAGCGGTTTGCATCATGGATTGTTCCGTGGCAAGTAGTCCTCAAGGGGTAATAATCATTACTTTCATATCACTAAGGGACTTACAAGAAAATGAAATCCCAATTTTTGAGAGAGAAGGCTGGCTCTGCCAGCCTTCTCTCTCAAAAATTGGGATTTTATTAATCCGCAGATCCCTAAGTACATGGTCATAAATAAAGCCAGTGGCGTGCGCCTCCCGACGGGGGGCGCACGCCACCATAGCTTCATTTATTTATGGCTACCCACTTACCCATGAACAGACAGCCATGATAGTGCTGCTGTGAGGGCGGAGTGTAGTTTTCGGCAAAGCGGACTGTCAGATTGAGTCAAGAAAGTTGGCTGAATGTATCCATTACCCTGACCGAAAGTAGGCGTGTATCGCCCCTTTCACTTTTCTATTCTGATTATCAAGACCGAAACAAAACACATTCATCCAACACAACGACTCTTAACTCAAGGAGAATCACACCATGACAGGCGTATTGCAACAGCACCCTGGCGTTGGCATTTCGAAAGCAAAGTTGGCAATCTTTTCGCTCCTCGGCGTAGCCATGCTGGCTTCCCCCTTTGCTATTCCTTCGCTACGTGCCAGTGCGAACCCTTGCGAAGGGAAAGAAGTCGAAGAAAGACTGTACTGCGAATTTAACTCAGCCGTTGTCAAAATTGAAATTGATGGTAGCTCTGGAAGCGGCGTTATTTTGTCGGAAGATGGGTTAGTGTTGACAAACGCTCATGTCGTGCAAGACGCAACTTCGGTACGTGTATCGTTCCCCGATAGCGAAACAGGTGGCGATGTTTACGTCACAGGTGAGGTCGTGGCGTATGGCGAAGAAGGCTTGGATCTGGCGGCAGTGCAGCTCAGTGGTGAAGGCTTCAACTATGTCTCAACGATGTCGGATGATATCTCAGTTGGACAGCGGGTGTATGCCATTGGCACACCCTTCCAGGAGTTCCGTAACACCCTGACAGCAGGCATTGTGAGCCGCATTGATACTGCAAAAGACTTGATTCAAACGGATGCGGCAATTAACCCCGGTAACTCTGGCGGTCCTTTGCTAAATGCGAATGGAGAACTAATTGGCGTCAACACTGCCATCTACACCTCTCATGAAGGCGGCAATATTGGTATCGGCTTTGCTATTCCGGCGGAGACGGTTGAAGAGTTCCTGAAAGCGGTTGAGGATGGAACCGCTCCGACTGAACCGCAGGTGGCAGAACTGGTTCCAGGCATCTATCAAGATCCCGAAATTCTGGTGATGGATGGAACGTTTGTAGCGGGCGCAATCACTGAAGCAAGTAATATCTTTGACGATGAGAGCTTTTTCAATGCTTATGTCTTTGAAGGACGGGCAGGGCAAGTGGTTGAAGTAGCGATGGAAAGCGCCGAAATCGATCCCTACCTGATGCTGTTTGGTCCTAATGGGGAAGGGATTGCAGAGGATGATGATAGCTACGGTAATGGCAATGCCTACATCCTCGTCACGCTTCCTGTAGATGGCGTCTACACAGTTTTTGCCAATACCTATGAAGCGGGCGAAACAGGAGTGTATCAAATTGGTGGACTGTTGACAGAGGCGGAATAGTTCTTATCTGTGACAGACGTTCCATTGCATTGTTATTAGCTGTTGTTTCGTAAATGTAATTCCGTAAAAGTTGTTCCGTACAATCCGTAATCTGCGCTGGGTAGCATGTGTCTTTGCTTCACCCAGCGTTTTTGTTTGCTAAGGGACTCGCTGGAACTTTACAGCGCTTTTCAAGCGCTTAAAACCGAGTCATTTTTGTGAGAGCCGCGCTCTGCGCGGCTCTCACAAAAATGACTGTAGCTGATTTAAGCGCAAAGCGCTGTATGTATTTGCTAACCCCCAATGGCTATGGGTTTGTGGATCTGACTCTCCTGACGGGTAAAGCCAGCTTTATGGACACTCTGCTTCTGCATCCATTTCAACACCCTGTTGGGTTTGTGCAATCAACTGTACTCGCCCATTCGCATCCGCTCTCCAGCTATTGGCTTCTACCAAGCGTATTCCCCTCTCCTGACTTTGGGGGGACGGCAGTTCCTCTCCATCAGTCGCCTCTCCATCAGTCGCCTCTCCATCAATAGCCTCTCCATCATTAGAAGCTGATGGCTGTTCCTCCAGCCAGTCTACGCCGATTTCTGGAGCATCCAGAACACTCAGGGGGCTGGGGGTAATGCCTCCTCGCCCGGTTGAGACGAAGCTACCCAGACGGTCGGCGGCTCCGGGTCCGGTGGGGCATATCTGCCCAATCTGGTTAGCCGCATCAACGACTTCGGTGGGGAGTGCGACCAGTCCTTGGGTTGGGTCAACATTGGGGGTGACGATTTCCACCTCGCCATCCACACCAATCTCGGAACTGGCGGTGATGTCGCTAAAGGGGGTGCGATCGCTCCGAAACTCCAGCCCAAAAATGCCCTGGGTTGTAATGCGAATGTTGCCGCCCTGTCCTTCAAAAGCATTGGCAACAATATCACTGTCCTCCTGGGGAACAGCGAGGATAAAGCCCCCGGCATTGTCGAGGCGGATATTGCCCCCATCGCCACCGCCCTGCTCAATTCCAGCTTCGGTAGAGATGAGGCTGTTGGTCCGTAGCAGGAGCAAATCTTCCACATTCAGGGCAATATTGCCGCCATCGGTGAGGAGGGTGAGGGTTGTAATGGCTGATTGGTTTTCCAGGATGAGTTGGTCGGTATTGAGACGAATATCGCCTCCGGTTCCAGTTCCTTCGCTAACGGCAAAAATCGAACCCTGATCTAAAGAGACCTGATCTTCAACGTGCAGGAAGATATTTCCGGCGTTGCCATTGCCGCCTGTGCTGGTGGACAGCCCTGCTCCATCTTGCACCTGCAAGGTTCGGGTGCGAATTTCGATGCTGCCGCCTTCACCTGTGGCAGACCGCTCTACCTGGCTGGCAGCCGCACTGAAGAACTGCCCATCGGCACTGGTGCCTGTGAAGATGGCGCGATCGCCCGCCTGGATCACAATGTCCCCTGCATCTCCAATTCCCGACGTGCTGGCATTGATGGCTCCTCCATTCAGCACTTGTAATTCTTGGGTGGTGATGGCAATATCCCCGCCATTGCCTACGGCTCCCTGCTCAATGGTGCTGAATGCGCCACCCACCGCCTGCCCAAAGAGGGTCGTACTGCTCAAAATAGTGCGATCGCTCGTTGTAATCTGAATATTTCCGGCATCGCCCCTGCCCAGGGTGCTGGCGAGTAACTGAGCCCCCTCCAACACTTCCAGGGAAGCAGCACGAATCACAATTCCACCCCCACGTCCCCGTCCGGTTGTGTTTACCGCACTCACGACCAGGCTGGGAATTAATCCATTCGCACTAATCCCTGACAGACGCATTGCATCCTGCACCACAACCCTGATGCCTCCAGCATTGCCTCGCCCAGAGGTGGCAGAAGACAGGCGTCCCCCATTCAGCAGTTGCAACGTTCCGGTGCGGAGAAAAATGCCGCCCCCATCGCCCCGCGCCCCCAGTTCCAGGTTGCTGTAGACCCCACTGGCAAATCGCCCATCAAAGCTGGTATCTGAAAATGTAGTGCGATCGCCTGCCCGAATCGCGATGCTGCCTGCGTCGCCTGCCCCAAACATACTGCTGGTGATAGCCGCCCCATCTCGCACTTGCAACACATCTGTGCTGATGGAGATTTCGCCACTATTGCCCCGCGCCATGGGCACAACCTGGCTAAAGATGCCACTGGCTAGCTCCCCGCTTTCACTAACGCCCGCAAGGGTGAGGCGATCGGCAGTAATGGCAATATCCCCTGCGTTGCCAACCCCAAAGGCGTTGGTACTTAGTTGTGCGCCCCCCCGCACCTGCAAATTTCCGGTGGTGATTGCCAGTGTGCCTCCATTGCCCCTGGCGTTGCGCCCCACCTGGCTGGCGGCGGCACTAAACGATGATTCTGCCAGGTCTGTTCCGGCAAAGGTAGCGCGATCGCGCGCCCGGATCAAGATACTGCCCGCATCACCCATCCCAAAGGTATTGGCATTGACCAATGCCCCATTGCGTACGTTTAACGCTCCGGTACGAATCACAATCCCCCCGCCATCGCCCACTCCAATTTCCTCGACCGTACTGGATGCCCCTGTCGTCAACGGCTCAGCCATAGGAGGATTGGCAAAGGTTACTTGTTCTCTTGCGCGAATGCGGATGCTGCCTGCATCACCATTGCCCAACGTGCTGGCAAAAATGGAGGCTCCATTGCGCACCTGCAATGTACGCGCTGCGATCGTAATGTTGCCCCCGTCTCCCTGCCCGCCCTGGGCGACAGAGCTGACAATGAGGGTAGGAATTTGCTCGATAGCACTGGTGCCAGCAAAGCGAACCTGCTCATCGGCATCGATCGTAATATTGCCGGCGTCCCCTGCGCTCAAGGTACTGGCAGTTAACCGCCCGCCATTGCGCACCTGCAACGCCCCTGTATTCATTTCAATATTGCCTCCGTCGCCCACAGAGCCGCTTTCGGCAGTGCTGGCAATCACACTAACAAACAGCTCAACGGTATTCGTTCCCGTCACAAAGATGCGATCGCCCGCATTGATCCTGATCGTCCCCGCATTGCCCTCTCCCTCCGTGCTGGAGTCAATCCTGGCTCCTCCCAGAACCCGCAACTCTGTGGCAGCAATCTCGATGTTGCCGCCATTGCCCACGGCAGTTGAACCGACGGCACTAAACACGCCACTGCGGTTATCAACAGCTGGAGCAGCGGCAGCATTAAGGTCAGATAGAATGATGCGATCGCGCACCGCTATTCCAATCTGTCCGGCATTCCCCGCCCCCCCAGTGCTGGCGCTGATCTGAGAATTCCCGTTCACCCGCAATTCACGGGCATTGATTTCTATATTGCCGCCGTTGCCCACCGCATTTTCTGCCACATTGTTAAAAACCTGGCTACCATCCCGCAGACGAATTGCCCCGGTTGCGTTCAACACAATGTCGCCCGCCTGACGGGTGGGAGAGCCAAACCCTGACTCAATGCCTGCATTCAAACGACTTCCCACCAGGTGAATGTTGTTGGCAGTAATTCCAATATCTCCACCGTTCTGGAGCGACACCAGTATCTGCGCCCCATTCTCAAGGGTGACATCATTTCGCATAAGCCCTTCGGGAAACACCAGGCGACTATCCTCAGCCAAGCCAACCCGACCTGTGCCTCCCACCGAGCCAATCTCGACATGCCCCCCCAGAGTAACCAGGCGTCCTGCATTCAGGATTACATCGCCGCCTAACAGCACCAGGCTTTCCCCAGGTGGCACTTGCAATCCAGAAAAGAAGCCACTCCCCGGCGGGTTATCGGCAATCGAGCGGTTTTCAATCACTCCCGGAAGCTCTTGCTGAAACAGAAATGCAGAGGGATCAATGGTGAGCAAGGGGGCAGGAGCCGCAGGATTGCGAGCACTATAGGAACCGCGATCGCCAAACTCTATCGCATCGGCAGAAGTGGCAAAAAATGACCCTCTAACATCCAACCGGGCATTTTCTCCAAAGAGAATGCCGTTGGGGTTGAGCAAAAAGAGATCGGCATCCCCCAAAACGCCCAGGGTTCCGAGGATGTCAGAGCGATCGCTCCCCGTTACCCGACTGAAGATAGCTTCAACCCCAGCAGGATTGGCAAAATATACCGCCTCACGTTCGGTAATGTTGAGCGCATCAAAGCTATGAAACAAATTGCTGCCCCTGGACGCCCCCCCCTCAATCACAAAAAAGCCAGGTAGCACTGGAGAAGGCGTCACAACAGAAGACTCGCGACCCAGGGTCGAGTCAGGGCGCAGTTGTGCCAGGGCTAGAACCGGACTGCCAAGACTGGCGAGGAAGCAAAGGACGAGGGAAAAAGGAAAGCGCATGTTCAGTCTTAAAAAGGCTTGCTCCCATCATGCCCTGACTTTTAGGAAAGCGATCCAGGAAGTATTTAGAGTGCCTCAAAAAAATAAAAAAACATTTTTTGGATTTTATTTGATCTTCAGTCCTAAGACCCATGATTTGGCGTACGCAGCCTACACAAAAAATCATGGGTTTCAGAAAAATGATGAAGGTATCGTCAATTGTTGGAGCACTCTTAGCGAAAACATAATCTACTAATAGGTGCCCGTCAATCAGCGTGGGTATGCCTGTAATACAACCTATGGCAACCCATAGGGATTACAGATATTTACAGAAACTTGGCTCTTTAGATGGATTGTATGAATCCCCCAGCATTGTTCAATACAAGTAGGATCAAATCTGATCAAATATAATAAATCCAAAAAATTGATCAGGTTTATCCAGAAGAGAAAACGTCTGATCAGCCGTCAAAACTTACTTAAAGAGCGTACTTTCAGTCCTTCACTTATGTCAAAACGCCCTAGCAATAACTTATTCTACATTCTGCTCAGCTTATTGGTCTTGTTCGGGCTTTACATTTTTGGCAGCTTACTTATAGAAGCTCGTGATGACGAAACGCTTGAAGGAAGTATTCAGAGAACCATTGAAGAAACTCATCGAAAAGTGCTCTAAAAAATAAAATTAACTATTGGGAAGAGGGTGGAGTAACGCTACAACGACTTCACCCCAAATAGTTTTTTCGTCACGAAGCTATATAGATCGAAATTTAATACAAGAACTACATAATTGGAACAATTACCTGGCTCATCCGTCAGTAAGGCTCCCTGGAAGCGCTTGCGGTTCCATAGTCGCGATCGCGATCGCCTCACCGTCCAGCATCACTACGACCCCGGAAACGACTTCTACGAACTTTGGTTAGACCCGCGCATGGTTTATTCCTGTGCCTTTTTCGAGCATCCCCAGATGACTCTGGAAGAAGCGCAATGTGCCAAGCTCGATCGCACCTGCCGCAAGCTCAAGCTATCTGCAGGAGCAACCCTTTTGGATATTGGTTGTGGCTGGGGAGCGCTGATGCAGTGGGCGGTCAGCACTATGGGGTGAGTGCCCACGGCATTACCCTGAGCGAAGAGCAATTGGAGTATAGCCAGCAATGGATTGCAGAGATGGGCTGGCAGGATCGGGTGACGGTGGAACTCCAAGACCATCGTGAATTACCGAAGACAGTGATGTTTGACAAAGTTGTTTCCCTTGGCATGGTGGAGCATGTGGGGACGCAGAACTATCCGGCTTACTTTGCCCAAGCTCTGTCGGTACTCAAGCCGGGAGGGTTATTTCTCAGTCATGGGATTACGTCGGGCGATCGCTGGTGCGGTATCAGCATTGGGGAACAGTTCATCAACCGCTACATCTTCCCCCTAAGGATCACGTACGAAATAAAACCCGGAATTTTTGATGAGAAGCGCGGCAATGCCGCGCTTCTCATCAAAAATTCCGGGTTTTATTTTATTTTCGATCCTAAATATCGCCTTAAGCTGTGACAGGTTGGCGGCTTGCCAAGTGTGCCGCTTCACGTACCATCTGGCTGGCGTAGCCCCACTCGTTGTCGTACCATGCCATTACTTTGACCAGGTCGCCGTCCACCACCTGCGTCATGGTCAAGTCCACAATGGATGCACGAGGATCTTGCACAATATCGGAGGAAACCAGTTCTTCTTCGGTGTAACCCAAAATGCCTTGATACTGCTCTTTACCCGCCTCTTCTTTAAAGATGCGGTTGATCTCGTCTACGGATGTATCCCGCTCTGTAACGAACGTGATGTCGGAGATAGAACCGACCGGAATCGGACCACGGATCGCAACCCCATCAAACCGTTCAGCAAATTGGGGAAGAACTTTTGTAGTGGCGATCGCCGCTCCGGTAGACGTGGGCACAAAGTTCTCTGCCGCTGCCCGTCCCCGACGATACTTTTTACTGGGCGCATCAACAATTTGCTGGCTGGAGGTGTAGGCGTGAATCGTCGTCATCATCGCTTTTTTAACGCCAATATGACGACTCATAATTTCGACCACAGGGGTAATGCAATTAGTGGTGCAACTGGCAGTGGAAATAATATCAGCATCATCTGACGCCTGGTTTACTCCATGCACGACTGTTTCAACCCCTTCACTTTTCGCGGGGGCTGAAAGGATGACACGTTTCGCACCCGCTTGCAGGTGCTTTTCGAGCGCTTCTCGCTTTGTGAAAATCCCAGTACATTCCAGCACAATATCGATGTTCAAATCTTTCCAGGGAAGATTGGCAGGGTCTTTTTCACTGAACACCGGGTAGGACTGTCCATCAATGATAAGCTTCCCTTCCTGGGCTTCAACAGAACGGTTGTAACGCCCGTAAACGGTGTCGTAGCGCAGCAAATATGCCAAACTATCGGGCGGCACCAGGTCATTGATGGCAACCAATTCTAACTCTGATTGATCGAGCAAAATTTTGAGAGTTGCTCGTCCAATTCGACCCAATCCATTAATTGCGATGCGTGTCATAAGGCACTCCTTATCGTTTCAACGGCACATTTTCAATCTGCACAAGGCTATAAAATGGCTTTTTTTGAGAAAGAAAAATTAGAACGACCGATGATGTCTTCAAATCTAAATAGGTAGGCAGACTGCTTTTCACATTTCCCGAACTCTGACCAAAGTAAAGGGCTAAGCCGAAAATTGTAATCTTCCGAAGAGGTCATATTTGGCGGGTTGACTTTAGGGTTAACTTTAAAATTCGTCAATCATTCAAACGATCTATGTTGTGGCAAGCATGTTATTCCCAAAGATATTTTTTAATTTCTTGCTTAGGATTATGTACGAAATAAAACCCGGAATTTTTGATGAGAAGCGCGGTAATGCCGCGCTTCTCATCAAAAATTCCGGGTTTTATTTTACTTTCGATCCTTAGTTTTTAGGTTTGGTTACCTGAAGGGAAACCTTGAGCAAATTTTGTTTCTGTCATTTGACAGAGCCAATTTATGAGCCTGCTCTAATAAGCTAATGATAAATAAATATGTTGACCAAGCAATGTGTTAATCAATTCGACTAATCAAGCCGTACTAATCAAGCCGTGCTAATCAAGCCAGAAACACAGAGTCAGCCAGATTGAGCAATGCAAGTGTGAAATACGCTCAATAATATATAGCTCAACAAAATGGCTCAACAATATGATGATGTTCATCGATGTACATAAATGCATCTCAAGTCATCTATCAAAGAGCTTATAAGAACAAACAAAACCAAAAATTAAAAAATAAAAAAAATCGACCTGCTTCGTCTATCTGTTGTCATTCTTGAGTTATCCCAATCATGTGGTCGTCTGATTTTAAAGAAACCTATCAATCTGCTAATGGGCAAACTAACGAGCAAAGTGAGTCAACGTCCCCCGATCTTGACTCGCTTCGCTCCATTCAACCAGAGGAATCTCAGCTAGAGTCCACAGCAACCGATCGCCCAGAACTCAGTGATGCAGGAGCGATTCTACTCAGCATCCTTCTTCTAGGCAGCGTTTGGATGTTGTTTCGGCGCTACTTTCGACTTGCGAAAGAGTATCAGAACGACGATTCAATCAGCGTACTTCGCTATGAAGCTGGAAAAGTTAAGCGAGAACTTTCTTCCGCAAAAATTTCCTGCTACAAATGCCAATACTTTGAGCGAAATATGTATCTGCCTTGCGCCGTGAATCCAACGATCGCCCTCAAACCAGAAGCGAAAGACTGCAAAGACTTTTGCCCCAAAGCAAAGAGTTGATACCACTATCAGTTGATAGCACCATTATGGTTGGCAGCTCATCCCTTGCAACTCATACTTTCAGTTAAATTCTCAGCCCAAAGTAAATACCTTTGCCATTTTTCTAAGGATCCCGTACGAAATAAAACCCGGAATTTTTGATGAGAAGCGCGGCAATGCCGCGCTTCTCATCAAAAATTCCGGGTTTTATTTTATTTTCGATCTAAGGAGATTTCTGAGAAAGAATATCCCCATTTTTTGAGAGAGGGCGCGGCTAAGCTGCGCCCTCTCTCAAAAAATGGGGATATTCTTTTCTGGAGATTTCCTAAAACCCTTGATTTTGCGTGCGCTGAGCGCACGCAAAATCAAGGGTTTTAGGAAAATGGCGAAGGTATTGGAGAAAACCAGAGTAATTTCGGATGAATAGGAGCTGAATGTGAGCGATCGCTCATATTTCCTGCATATTTCGCCATTCTTCTTAATTATTTTTTGCAATCTGCGGAATCACTGAGTCGAGCACCCTATCCCTTGACCTACAATGCTTTAGGACGTTGACAGGATACCTGTCATGCAGGGCAGCATCTTCAAGCCAATTTTACCTCAGTCCTGAGATAGATTTTTGAGCGGGGTTAGCTATCCTATGGTGAAGATTAGGACAAGATTAATTACAAACAATAACTACGTTTTAAGGGGGAGGAGCTTTCAAGAGGCTACATCCTGGGTCTTAGACAAGATTTGGTAACACTATATATTTGGCAGCGTTATATTGGCAGCATTATATAAGTCACAATGTAGCCGAGAAACATAAGAATCAAAAATATAAGCGTTGAAAAAGATAAGAGTCAGAAATTTGTTAGTGAAAGATATTAACAAGAGATGATGGGGCAAGCATCAGTTTGGGCAGAGAACCATTAAGCATCAGGTTGCATAGATATGCTTCTGTGACTGGGATATCTACTGTGTTAAAGCAATATACACATCTCAAATAAACCGGGATCGGGAGTTAGCTGGGTAGAGCCATGTCAAATATCTCAAATTCTCGTCGCAAGGTACTTTTGATTGATAGTTCGCTCGAAGGGAGCGATCGCTATGAACAAAGCTTGGAAGAAGATCCAGCCGTTTCTTACCAGGTCATAGCAGAACCATACTCATCGTTTCAAAGTCTCTCCCCGGAACACTTGCAGCGGTTTGATGGGGTTTTGTGGGTGCTCGGCTCGTCTGATCCCCAAAACTTTGAGCCAATGGCAGCCCTCAAGGCAACGATGCCAGAGTCATTTCCGCCCCTGGTAGTAGTGGGGAACAATGAAGCCCAGTCGGCAGTGCAGGCACTTAAGCAAGGGGCAACAGATTACTTGGTGGGCGATCGCATTACCCCTGACGAGTTGCGGGCGGCAATGCGAAGTGCGATCGAAAACGCCGAACTGAAGCGGGAGTTGAAGGTTAGCCAGGAGCGCTTTCAGACATCCATTGAGAATTTAATGGACTGCTTTGGCATTTTTACAGCGGTGCGGGATGCGTCTGGGCAAATTATCGACTTTCGGATCGACTACTTGAATGAGGCTGCCTGCAGAAACAACCGCATGAGCCGAGAGCAGCAAATCGGTCGGGGGCTCTGTGACCTGTTGCCGGGGCATCGGGAGTCCGACTTGTTCAATGCCTATTGCCATCTGGTCGAAACGGGAGAACCTGTTATCCGCGAATCGGTTATGTACACCGATACCTATGGTGGAGAACAGAACCGGGAATGTGTGTATGATATTCGGGCAACCCGCTTGCATGACGGCTTTGTTGCTTCCTGGCGCGATGTCACCCTGCGACACCAGATGGAACGCGATTTGAGCCTGCTGGTGATAGAGCTGCAACGGGAGAAAAGCCGCCTGAGCCAACTGATCGACACGGCTCCTATTGGAATCGGCATTGGCAACAGCCGGGGAGAAGTGACCAGTGCCAATGACGAAATGCTGCGGCTGCATGGCTATACCCGCCAGGAATTTGAGCAGCGGGGGATGAATTGGTATGACTTTGTTCCGCCCGATTTGGCGGAGCAAGCGGCACAGGCAATGGTGGCATTGCAACAGCAAAGAAGCCTCCCCCCAGAAGAGAAAGAGCTGCTGCTGCGGGATGGCACACGGGTTCCGCTGTGGATTAGCGCGACGCAATGGCTGGAGGGCGACGATGAGCATGTGGCGTTTGCGGTAGACCTGACGAAACAAAAGCAGGCAGAAGCCGATCTGCGGGCAAGCCAACAACGCTATCAGGAATTGGCGGAAGCCATGCCCCAGATTGTCTGGATGTCAGATGCAGAAGGGCAGATCATCTACTGGAACCAACGCTGGTATGAATATACGGGGCTGAGTCCGGCGGAGTCGATGGGCAATGAGGGGAGCAAGGTTGTCCATCCGGATGAACGCGATCGCACGCTGGAGCAGTGGGAACAAGCGATCGTCAACGGTGAGCCGTTTGAGGTGGAATATCGGGTTCGACACCGGGATGGGGCATATCGCTGGTTCATCTGCCGGGGGTTGCCGACCCACGATCCCCAGGGCAGCATCGCGGGGTGGATTGGTACAATTACCGACATTCACGAGCAGAAGCAATTGCAAGAGCAGTTTCAGTTAGCCATGCATGCCGTCAACGGGTTGGTCTTTGATTGGGACAGGGAAACGAATCAGATCTATCGTTCAGAAAACCTCTATGACCTCATAGGAGTTCGTGCTGAAGATGCTCCCCCCTACATTGACTGGTGGGATGAGCGTATTCACCCCGATGATTGGGAACGGTTGCAACGGCACGCTCAGGAACTCTATTCCAGCGACCAAAATTTGCATGAAATGGAGTACCGAATTCGCCATGAAGATGGGCATTGGGTCGATGTTTGGGATCGCTCCTGTTTGCTGCGAGATGAGCAGGGACGGGTGCGGCGCGTGGTGGGTTCAACGGTGGATATTAGCGATCGCAAGCAGGCAGAGCGGGCGTTGCAGTCTGCCCATATCCAACTGGAATCGGCGCTGGAGGCAGGTGCCATTTACACCTGGCACTGGAACTTGCTGGAGAATCGCGTTGTTTGCAATCGCCGCTTTGCCCACCTGTTTGGGGTCGATCCAGAGGGGGCGGAGCAGGGGTTGCCGATCGAGCTATTTCTGGCGGCGATCGATCCAATCGAGCGTCCCAATGTGATTGCGGCGATCGATCGGGTGATCGCTACGGGGGAAAACTACCAGGCGGAGTTTCGGGTGCGCGATGCAGATGGGCAAGAGCACTGGCTGAGTGCGCGGGGGCGGGTAGAGTATGACGATAATGGACAGGCGATCGCCCTGCCAGGGGCACTTGCCGACATTACCGAGCGACATCAGGGAGAGGAGGCGCTGCGGCAGTCAGAAGAACGCTATCGCACCCTGTTTGAGTCGATGACCGAAGGCTTTTGTGTGATCGAACTGATGTTTGATGTCAATGAAAAGCCAATTGACTATCGCTTTTTGGAGGTCAACCCGGCTTTCGAGCGGCAAACCGGGCTGCAGAATGTCGAAGGATACACGGTTCGTCAGCTTTTCCCCGATTTAGATAGCTACTGTTATGAGTGCTATGGCGAAGTTGCCCGCACAGGCGAGTCGCTGCGGTTCGAAACCTACTCGCAACGGGTGGAGCGGTGGTTTGATGTGTCTGCCTTCCGCATCGGCACGCCGGAGAGCCGCAAAGTTGCCATCCTTTTTAAGGACATCACCCAGCGCAAACAGGTAGAGAAACGGTTGCGCGATCGCCAGACCCGCCTCGACTTAGCCATCCGTGCGGCGGGTCTGGGTGTGTTTGAGTGGGATGTCGAAACGGATACGCCAATCTGGGAAAACCAGGCTATGTACGACATCTTCAATCGCACCAGGGAGCAAGGTCCTCTCACGGGAGAAGGATTATTGAGTGATGTCATTCATCCCGGCGATCGCCTTTTGTTTGAGCAATGCCTGCAAGCAGCCATGGCTCCAGATAAGTTCTTCCACGCCATCTGTCGCATCCGTACGCCACAACCTGACCAGTGGCACTGGATCGAGTACAACGGGCAGTTCGACCTGGCTCCCGATCGCACCCCACAAAAGCTCATTGGGGTCGTGCGCAACATCACCAATCGCATCCTCGCTCAGGAAGAGATCCGTGAAAGCGAAGCCCGCTTCCGTACCCTCGCCGACAATATCTCCCAGTTTGCCTGGATGGCGGATCCAACGGGTTCGGTGTTTTGGTATAACCAGCGCTGGTTCAACTTCACTGGAACAACTTTGGAGGAAACGGTAGGGGGTGGATGGAAGCAGGTCGTCCATCCCGACTATTTCGATCAGGTTACTCAAAAATATGACCAGTGCATCGAACAGGGCGAAGTGTGGGAAGATACATTCCCCTTGCGGAAGGACGATGGCACCTATCGCTGGTTCCTGTCCCGCGCGATCCCCATCCACGACGAAGGGGGGAATATCCTGCGCTGGTTTGGCACAAATACCGATATTACAGTGCTGCGGCAAACCGAGTTAGCCCTCCGACAAACCGCAGAAAGGCTCGATATTGCCCTGAAAACTGCACCCATTACGCTCTTCAATCAAGATCTGGATCTGTATTACACCTGGATCTATAACCCTGCCCTGCATTACTCGGAAGAAGAAGTTCTGGGGCGACAGGATATCGACTTATTTGCGCCAGAAACTGCGAATTACCTGACGCAGCTTAAGCGCCGGGTCATAGAGACGGGGGTATCGGTCCGGGAAGAGGTTGAGATAGTTGGGATAGATAATATTGTCAGTTACTTTGACATCTCTATAGAACCGCTGCAAGATGACCAGGATAACTTGATGGGAGTCACCTGTGCGGCGATGGATGTGAGCGATCGCAAAGCAGCCGCTGCGGCACTGGCGGCGAATGAAGCCAGACTGCGCAGCTTTGTCGAATCCAATGTGGTGGGCATCCTCTATGGCGATATTCACGGCAACATCCACCGGACAAACGATGAGTTTTTGAGGATTGTGGGCTACTCCCGTGAAGACTTTGAAACCAATGGTTTGCGGTGGGTAGAGCTGACCCCTACAGAATGCCTGGAGATAGATGCGGAGGCGATCATCGAAGCCCAGGAACGGGGCGCTTGCACCCCCTACGAAAAGGCATATATCCGCAAGGATGGCAGCCATGTACCCGTGATGGTGGGCTACTCCCTGGTGGGCGAAGCGCGGGTTGAGTCGGTTGCCTTTGTGCTCGACCTCACCGACATTAAGCAAGCCGAAGCGCAACTGGAACGGCTGCTAGAGCGAGAGCAGGCAGCCAGAACCGAAGCCGAGCGAGCCAACCGGGTGAAGGACGAGTTTCTGGCAATTCTCTCCCACGAACTGCGCACCCCCCTCAACCCCATTCTGGGCTGGTCAAAGCTCTTACAAACCCGCAAGTTGGATGAAGAAAAAGTTGCCCAGGCACTTTCGACCATCGAGCGCAACGCCAAGCTGCAAACCCAGTTGATCGATGACCTGCTGGATGTAGCGCGGATTTTGCGGGGCAAGCTGAAGCTCGACCCGGTGCCTGTGAACCTGGCAGAAGTGGTGGAGGCGGCAATGGAAACGGTCAAACATGCGGCGATCGCCAAGTCCATTGACCTGCGCTTCGCCCCCGACCACTCTGTTCCATCGCTGGTGGTGTCTGGCGACTCGGGCAGGCTTCAGCAAGTCATCTGGAACTTACTCTCCAACGCCATCAAATTTACGCCCAGCGACGGCAAAGTCGAAATCTTCCTGAATCAAGCAGACAAACAAGCACAAATCATCGTCACCGATACAGGTAAGGGAATTAGCCCCGGCTTTTTGCCCTTCCTGTTCGAGTCGTTCCGGCAAGAAGATGTGTCGATTACTCGCCAGTTTGGTGGATTGGGGCTAGGGCTGGCGATCGTGCGCTACCTGGTCGAAGCCCACGGTGGCACCGTCATCGCAACCAGCCCCGGCGAAGGACAGGGAGCCACCTTCACCGTGAGCCTGCCCCTGCTCAATGCCGACTCGGAAGCGTCCCTTGAACTCGACGACCCCAGCCTATCGCTCAACCTGAACGGACTGCGGGTGCTCGTGGTGGACGATGATGCCGATACCTGCGAGCTGGTGGCTATTGCCCTTGGGCAATATGGCGCAAAGGTAGAAGCCGTCTACTCAGCAGATGATGCTCTGCTTCATCTGGAAACGGCTCAGTTCGATTTGCTGATTAGCGACATCAGTATGCCAGAAACGGATGGCTATGCCTTCATTCAGCAAGTGCGGCAGCTTCCTTCCAACAACAGCGACAAAATTCCGGCGATCGCCCTGACCGCGCGATCGCATCTAGATGACCGCTACCAGGCACTCAACAGTGGCTTCCAGGAACACTTCGCCAAACCCCTGGATATTGAGCACCTACTTCAAGTGGTTGTAGCGCTCGTACAAGATATGTAACCTTCCTCGCAAGCCTGGGATTGAAAATAAAATAAAAACCGGAATTTTTGATGAGAAGCGCGGCAGTGCCACGCTTCTCATCAAAAATTCCGGTTTTTTTGTACGTGATCCTAAGAACTGTGGGAAGCCGCAATTAGCGTCGTGGCAGCCTGTTTGGCTTGAAGCGCAACCTCCGCATTGCGCTGGATCATCGCAACCACGATCGCCCCTTCCATCAAAAGAATGATTTGCTGAGCCAGCGCTTCGGGGTTGGACAACTGGGCGGCATGGACCAGACGGAGGACAAAGGCGTGGGTTGCCTGGTTGTGTGCCAGCGCCACCTGATAGCCCGGATGGTCAGAGTGAACCAGCTCAACAGCGGAATTGATGAAGGCGCATCCCCGAAAGTTTGGCTCCTCAAACCACTCCTTCAGCACATCAAAAATGGCAAGGAGGCGATCGCCCGGTGCCGTTGCCAGAGCCTCTACCCGTGCCAGAAAACAGTTGCGCCAGCTATCGTCTTGCTGCTCCAACCAGGCAGCAATTAGCGCATCTTTGGACTTGAAGTGGTTGTAAAGCGACATCTTGGCAACACCCGACTCGGCAATGATGCGATCGATGCCAACGTTCTGCACCCCTTCCCGATAAAACAACTCAGACGCCGCTGCCAAAATGCGATCGCGCACAGGAATACGAGAAGTTTTTGTGGGAGCCATAGGTTTTATCATCCGGCTATATAGACAGGTCTGTCTACACCAGTATATCGAGATTAGAGCGAAGCAAGAAATTAAAAGCCCATTTTTGGGCAGCGGCGGGGTGCGCGCGCATCCCAGAAATCATCTACTCGAATCAGGCATGGGACTTGCAAGAAAATAAAATCCCAAAAATCCAAATTTTTGCCCAATTTTTTTGCCCAGGTTTTTTGCCCAGGTTTTGAGGGAGCAGGCTGGCTCTGCCAACCTGCTCCCTCAAAACCTGGAATTTCACTAATCCGCAGATCCCCATGCACAAAGCGATAGCCGTGGAAACTCCAGCAAGAAAGATATTGACAATATACAGACCTGTCTACATAATAAAAGTATACAGACTGTTCTATATATTTTTCTATACAAAAGGTCTGTGTAAAAGGTTTGCGTAGTAAAAAGTTTGCGTAGGGCTGCGTCATGCGTAAAAGGTTTGCGTAGGGCTGCGTCATGCGTAAAAGGTCTGCGAGAACAGATCTGCGTCGTTTAACCTGTTGTCGCCACGTAGGAGTGGGCATGTCTTGCTTTGACTCCCAATTAGCCATTAGTTCCCTGATTTTCGCTGCAATCTCTCCACAGGACTCCCCCATGATTGACCTTTACACCTACGGCACGCCCAACGGACGCAAGCCCGCCATTATGCTCGAAGAACTGGAGCTGCCTTACACCATCCATAAGATTGATATTGGTAAAGGCGATCAGTTTTCTCCCGAATTTATCGCCATCAATCCCAACAGCAAAATTCCTGCCATCCTCGATCGCGAGACAGATATTACCGTGTTTGAGTCGGGAGCTATCCTGATTTACCTGGCAGAGAAAACGGGTAAGTTGCTGCCCACAGCGGTTGCCGATCGCGCCACAGTGATGGAATGGCTGATGTTCCAGATGGGCAACGTGGGTCCGATGTTTGGTCAGCTTGGGCATTTTCGCAATGCCGCTCCAGAGCAACTGCCCTATGCGATCGCCCGCTACGACCAGGAAACCCGCCGCCTGCTGGGTGTGCTCGATCGCCAGCTTGCCGACCATCCTTACATCGCCGGAGACTACTCCATCGCCGACATCGCCACATTTCCCTGGGTCGCTGCGGTCAAGACGCCCCACCTGAATGTGCCACTCGACGACTTTTCCCATGTGCAGCGCTGGATTGAGGCGATGAAAGCGCGTCCAGCCGTGCAAGTGGGGATGGATATTTTGAAACCCGATTTTGTCAGCAACTTTGGCGTTGTTGCCGAGGCAAAGCAAGGGGCGATCGCCTGAACGATCGACAGAATTGAGTTAAGTTGATCCTATAAAAGCAACTGTGCTAAAAGCAACTGTGCGCCAGAGCTTTTTTCCGCCCTTTCCCTGGAAAGCCTCTGAAGGACGTTTGCCAAATCGTTGCACAGTCGGCTCTAAAACACTTTCACCGAGGTAAACATCATGGCTTACGACTACGACTTGCTCGTTATTGGTGCCGGATCCGGTGGGCTTGCAGCGGCAAAACGTGCCGCCAGCTACGGAGCAACGGTTGCCATTATTGAAAGTGAACTGGTGGGCGGCACCTGTGTCGTGCGGGGGTGTGTGCCCAAAAAGTTACTGGTTTATGCCTCCCAGTTTGCCCATCAATATAAGTATGCCGAAGGCTATGGCTGGGAAGCGGTGCAACCGGGCTTCAACTGGAACCGCCTGGCAGAAATTGTAGACAAAGAGGTGAACCGCCTCAGCTTACTCCACGAAGGCTTTTTGGATAAGGCGACAGTGGAGTTGGTGCGAGGTGCCGCAAGCTTCAAAGACCCACACACTGTGCAGGCGGGCGATCGCACCCTCACTGCAGAACGCATCCTCATCGCCACCGGGAGCGAAGCGGTACTGCCCGATGTTCCTGGCATTGAACATGCCCTCACCTCCCGCGAAGCTTTCAAACTGCCCAAACAGCCCAAACATATCGCCATTATTGGTGGCGGCTACATCGGGGTAGAGTTTGCTGGCATCTTCAACAGCTTCGGCACCAAAGTGACGCAGATCGTCCGGGGAAACCAGATCCTGCGCGGCTTTGACGAAGACATTCGCGACCATGTGCAGGGCGCAATGGTAGAGCATGGTATTGAATTGCTGACCCACACCGTTGTAGAGCGGATGGAGAAAACGGAAGAGGGCACAACCCTGTTCCTCAAAGGCGAAAATGCGCCAGAAAAAATTACAGTGGATGCGGCGGTTCTGGTGGCGATTGGGCGTGCGCCCAACACCGAAGGCTTGCACCTGGACAAAGTGGGCGTAGAGACGAAGGATGGAGCCATTGTGGTCAACGAATGGAGCCAGACCAGCCAGTCCCACATCTACTCAGTGGGAGATGTGACCAATCGGGTGAACCTCACTCCCGTCGCCATTGATGAAGGTCGCGCCTTTGCCGATACGGTGTTTGGCAACCAACCTCGTCCGGTAAACTATGCCAATATTCCCACCGCTGTCTTTAGCCAACCCGAAGCGGCAACGGTTGGGTTGACGGAAGCCGAGGCGATCGCCCAGTTTGGCGCAGATAACCTCAAGATCCACCGGGCACGGTTCAAGCCCCTGTTCCACAGCCTCACCGGAGCCAATGAGCGGGTGTTGATGAAGCTGATTGTGGAGCGGGAGAGCGATCGCGTTCTCGGTGTTCACATGGTCGGCAAAGATGCAGCGGAGATCATTCAGGCAGTGGCGATCGCCATCAACATGGGTGCAACCAAACGCGACTTCGACAACACCATGGCGCTGCACCCCTCCACCGCTGAAGAGTTTGTCACCATGCGTTAGCGGCTTCATAATCTAGTCTAGTGGCTTCACATCTAGTGGCTTCACATCTAGTGGCTTCACATCTAGTGGCTTCACAATCTAGTAGCCTCACAATCAATGAGGATAATGATCAACAATCAGGAATCGACCCATGCAACTCAATGTTGACTTTAGCCAACGTGTGGTGCTCTTCACCAACTATCTCCCCTGGGTCGATTCCCCCATGCCTGGTGTGCAGCGCCGAATGCTGGATCGGGATGGCAAAGAGGTGGCACGGGCAACCTCCATCGTCCGCTATGCCCCAGGCAGCCAGTTTTCTCCCCACGTCCACGGGGGTGGCGAAGAGTTCTTTGTCCTGGAAGGGGTGTTTTCCGATGAAAGCGGCGATTATCCCGCTGGCTCCTATGTCCGCAATCCGGTCGGCTCCAAGCACACCCCCTCCAGCAAAGAGGGCTGTACCATTTTCGTCAAGCTCTGGCAAATGGATGTGGATGATCAGGATTGGGTGAGGATCGATACCACCAACGGACAGTGGTATCCCGGTCTCGTAGAGGGGCTACAGGTCATGCCCCTGCACAGCTTTGGAACCGAGCAAGTTTCCCTGGTAAAGTGGGCACCGGGGACTCAGTTTCAGCGCCACACCCACTATGGCGGCGAAGAAATTCTGGTACTGGATGGGGTCTTTGAAGACGAACAGGGGCGCTATCCCCAGGGCACGTGGCTTCGCAGTCCCCACGGCAGCACCCACACCCCCTTCAGCCAGGAAGGCTGCCTGATCTATGTCAAGGTTGGACATCTCCCTTCCTCTTAGGGCTACGTTTGATGAGAAGCGCGACGTTGCCGCGCTTCTCATCAAACATTTTGGGTTTTATTTTGTTTTTAATCCTTAGCGCACTCCAATAGAACTGACACCAAATCCGAATGACAAATCCCAAATAAATATTTTTTGTGAAACGATTGCAGTGCAATCGTTTCACAAAAAATATTTACGGGTTTTACCAATACCTTCGCCATTTTTTGGAAAGAGGTGCGGCTAAGCCGCACCTCTTTCCAAAGTTCTTACACCGTTACAGCATCGGGATTAGCCGTTTCATTGAGGAGAGCAATCACGTCCTCGGCAGTAAGGTCGGGGTTAGCTCCCATCATCAAAGCGGCAACCCCAGCGACATGGGGAGAAGCCATCGACGTTCCGCTGTAGGACTCATAGCCATCACCCGGAACGGTGGAGTAGACATAATCGCCAGGGGCGACCACAAAATTTAGCTGATTAAACCCGGCGTAGTTGGAGTAGTAGGTCACTTGACCAAAGCTATCTACAGCCCCAACACTCATGCCCCAGTCGGTGGAGTAAATAGCAGGGTATCCTGGTTCGATACCCGCTTCATTGCCCGCCGCCATAACGACTACAGTTCCCTGAGTGTGGGCGTAGGCGATCGCCTCAACGACCTCATCCGCTTCGATGGGCAAGCCATCATAAAACCACTCTGTGTAGTAGCCCAAACTCATGTTGATGACATCCGCTCCATTATCCACGGCGTAGTAAATCCCTCTGGCAATGTCGCGCAGATACTCGTAGTCATCCTGAATGAAGTAGTCACCGATAACAGAAACGGGCATGATACGGGTGTTGTAAGCCACACCTGTGATGCCAAAGTCGTTGTTGAGTCCGGCGATCGTCCCCGACACATGGGTGCCATGACCATACCAATCCATTGGGTCATTGGTGTCATCGATGAAGTTCCAGCCCAATACATCATCTACAAACCCATTGCCATCGTCGTCAATGCCGTTATCAGCGACTTCACCCGGATTGTTCCAGATGTTGCCACTTAGGTCGATGTGCGTATAATCGACCCCGGTATCCAGCACAGCAACAACCGTTCCTTCCCCGGTGTAACCCTGTGCCCAGGCGGGGGGCGCATTGACCAGATCCAAGCCCCACAGGTCGCCGCCCAGGTCATCAACAGCGGGGAAAGGCAGCGCACTGACCGCCGCCGCGACGGCTACCGACGCATCGACCATGCCATACCCATAGATGGTATTAAAGTCACCTTCGGGTGCATTGGTAACAGCAATTTCAATGGTGTATTCCCCAGCGTAGAAAGCTTCCCATCCACTACCCGGAATAAAGGGGTCATACCAGTCATTGCCATAGCCACTTACCCCGACATAGTAGGTGCCCGTTTCGGGGGCAATGAAGCTGATATAGGACTCAAAGACAGAGGGATCTTCGTCGGGTGCAGCATCGTTATCGGAGTAGGAGAGAAAATTGCCTGCTTCATCAAATAGAATCAGCACACTGTCAAAGAGGTCATCAAAGTCAAAACCGGAGTCAATATCAATGGTGACAAGATCTCCCTGATCCAGTTGGAAAGAGAAGAAGTCCACATCCAAACCCGGCGCAAAAGCTGGATTGTCGCCAATGATAGTGGTGAGCGTAAACGGCTCTGGGAAGCCGGAGCTAACCCCCGTGTCGTAAGCTTCTGGGATGGTATCCCCAGCCACATCACTGCCCAGAGTAGAGGCGATCGCCAAACTCAGGTCATAGCTCCCGGTGCTACCCAGCTCTCCACTTCCCGCAACAAACGGATCATAGGCAACGTTGCCATGCCCACTAATGCTGAGAAAGTAATTTCCGGCGGTGGCTGCGGTAAAGCTGAGGTAGGAGTCATAGCCAAACTCTTCGTCTGGAGCGGCATCGTCATCACTAAAAGCCACTTCATTTCCTGCCGCATCAAACAGCCGAAAAACTGAATCCAGATAGGAACCCGAGAGGGCATCCAGGTCGGCAATGAGTGTATCTCCTTCACTCAGTTGCACCGCGTAGATGTCTACATCATAGCCGGGACGGAGATTGGGATTATCGCCGATCGCCCCCGTGTAGTTGAGTGCTCCGGGCGTGTTCTCAGTCAGCCCGGTGAGAATCGCTGTGGTAAGGGTATCGTTCGTTTCCGCAGGGCGGGTAGACAGTTGAATGGTGAGGTCATAGTCACCCGTACTATCGGCTTTTCCACTACTACCCGGTGTAAATGGGTCGTAGTCTAAGTTGCCAAACCCACTAACGCCAATGTAATAGTTCCCCGTTTCTATGGCGGTGAAGTCGATGTAGGGATCAACGTAGAAGGGATCTTCTCCGGGAGCCGCATCATCATCACTGCGGGCGAGTTCGTTGCCGCTGGCGTCGAACAGGCGCAGCCCTGAGTCGAGGAAGGAGCCAAATTCTTCTGCATCAATATCGAGGACGAGGCGATCGCCCGCATTCATTCGCACCACAAAGAAATCCACATCCCTGCCCGGTGCCATGTCGGGGTTATCCCCAATAAAACCACTCAGGCTGAGGGTTCCAGGGTTACTGGGATTGAGCAGGGTTGGAGTTGCCTGGGTGAGGCTATCGTTAGGTTCGGCGATCAGTCCTGAGAGTGTCGAGTTGCGGGATGTGCCAGTCAGGCTATCTGCGTGGGTGGCTGATTGAGTGGCTGATTGAGTGGCTGATTGAGTGACTGACTGAGTGGCGATCGCCTCATCCATCATCTGGGAAGAAGAAAACGATTGGGCAACGGAAGGAAGCGGACCCATTACTTCGTTGGGATTCCACTGGATGGCAGAGAAGTCTAGCCCGGTTACAACTGGAGCAGGAGCAAGAGCTGTCTCCTGCTGCCGCTGAGCCATAGACAAAGGTGAATTGGCGGCTTCAGAAATAACACTATCGTGAAACGGGAGGCGAGATGAACCTGCAACGAAGGGTGACGCACCCATGAACGAATTAGCGGACATGTGACTTCTCCTTTGAGTCTTATGCCTCAACGTATGTTCCTATTTCGATTGATTGAATATCTCGATAAAGTTCGATACGTCGAAAATGGATGAGAATGACTAGATTGATGCACAGCTTATTGACAAAACTGTGGATCAACTTTGGTTCTCTACTTTTTGCTCTTTACCTTTTGTTCTCCACTGGAAAAACCACCTGGGAGAACCACCTGAAATTTTTGATAGCAGCACATCACTTCAGAAAAGATTTAGCCATTTCACAGCCCTAACAACTTGTCAAGAATTGTGTGTAGTAGCCCGTTGCAAATAACCGAATGACTCCGTTCTTCAAAGGAATGGCTTTTAATCTAAAATGCCGTGCGGCTATCTCTTTCTTCATTATGTAAAAGAAGCTTTCCAGACCCTACAAAGAAAAAGTGAATCCAATAAACAACATGATCGCCATTTTTCAAAAAGGCGCAGGTATTGATAAGAACCTTAAATTTTCTATTTAGTAACTCAGTATCCCCAATCCACCCCCGATTACAGTAACTCATTTTCAAGAGAGGGCTGATAGTGCCAGTTTTCTATCAAAAATCGGGGTTTCATATTATTGTAAGTCCCTGAACTCAGGACAGAAACCAGGGACTTTAAGAGGTACTCGCCTTGTAAAAATTAGCACCCTTTGCAGTCATCCTATTTAAGCAATGTTCATGACTTGGAAGGTTAGGGTTCAGGAAAAATAAAACCCGGAACTTTTGATGAGAAGCGCGGCAATGCCGCGCTTCTCATCAAAAGTTCCGGGTTTTATCTCGTACGTGATCCTTAGGCGATGGAGGAGGTGTTTAGCCCCATTGCAGTTACGGCATTGCGCAGGAAATTAATTCGCACATCAAAATCCATTGACTTCACGGCAGAACCGAATTCCTTAGCCTTTGCCGGGAGTTGATAATCATCGGGGACATTAATGATGTCTCCAGACTCCATCCCTTGCGCTAGCAGGAGCCAGAAATCTAGCTTACTGCTAGGACTTAATGCACCATATTCGCGGCTCACGTCAGTGTTGGCTCGATTAGCGATGTCTCGCTGAGCCTGTAGCTGATCGTCTTTAGACATCAGCTTGACGCGATCGAAAACAGCGTTGGCAACATCTTCTACTTTGTGCCCAGGGTTGGGATTGAGTTGCCCTTTGATGTCCAGGTAGCCGTACCAGAGTATGGCAAGCTGGGTATCAGCATCAAAGTTTTCAAACTGTTGTAAGGGTTGTTTGACTTCATCGAGTGTGAGGTAAGTCATCGGAAGTCCTCATATTGCATCCAGATAGCAGTTTGCTAATGAAAAGCACCTGCCATCTATTTACAAATCTTAAAACTCTTTCAAGTTTTCTGTTACCGTCATTTGAAAGAGAATGGAGAACTTTAAATCTCTTTCCCTAGCAGGTAGCTTGTGATACTAACTCTCTGAAATCCCACTTCAGATATTTTTTGAAACGCCCGCTGTGCAGTCGTTTCAAAAATATCTAGTTTTGGTCTTCGAGGACTGGGTATTAGTGATGTAAGTAGGTGATCATAATTAGACCCAAGACTCAAAATGCTGTGGTGCCCGCAAAGCGGGCACCACAGCATTTTGAGTCTTGGGTCTAATTATGCCGAGGTACTTAGAACTCCATTGTTTGCTGCTGCTTGAGAATCCTCCGCTGCTGGAGCATGTTGGAGGCTTGTTTGTCCCGCATGGGATGGTGGACAACTTGCAGCGGATCAACGGCTCTGAGGCGGCGGAAAGACGGGAGGAGTGGTACATGCCCTGGGGCGATCCGCCGGACGTTTATAGCCTGGGATAGGAGAGTTCGAGGCGATCGCAAGCTTGCTTTGCCCGACGCAGCAGATCCGTTTTATACACAAACTCATCACGGGCATCCATTGGATACGACTTGAGCAAAAACTCTGTACCCCAGGGTTGGGTGTTCATAATCACCACCACAGGCAACTTCAGTTGAGTAAAACGGCTGCTATAGGCTGCTTGATACAAAATATCCGTAATCTTTTCAACATCAATCTGATGCCCAAAGTAAAAAGTTGTTGTAACTTGTGCTTCGAGATGTCCCTTGTTAGTGCTGGAGATAGACTCCGACCAAACCATACTGTGTGGAATGGTCACCGTATTGTCATCCGGGGTTAGCAAGCGCATTCCCCGCAGCCCATAGTCAACCACTTCGCCATAGTAATCGCCAATTTTGACGCGATCGCCCATCCGCACCGGACCCTCAAACAATGTCACAAGCCCAGCAATGATAGAACTGGCATAGTCCTTAAACGCAAACCCCAGCGCGACGATCACCGTTCCCGTCAACACCAGCAGATTCGACTCCGACAAATCAACAAATAACTGGATCAAATAACCTGCTGCGATGAGCAGAATGGAACTTTTGAGGAACGGAACCGCCTGTTTGATCAGCAACCGAAAGCGGCGAGGCACTTCCTCCGAAAGCCCCGTGGTGAATCGAGTTGTAGCCCACATCAACCCATAGGCAAGCGCAATGCTGAAAAAGCCCCGCATCAATTTGGGTGCAGTAATGTCTGCAAATAATCCCCGCAAAAATCGGACGCTTTCACTCATTTGCGTCAGCCAGGAATCTTCCAGCAGCAAGGATGTTAGAGTCTCAGTAATGACAGAACTATCCATAAAAAAAGCGGTAGAAAAAGTGATTACGACGACATCTGACCAACAAGGAAGTTGTTGTTACTCAGTTCGCCCCGTAAGAGGCTATTTATAAAGTTCGGTCTAGGCGGCCAGGCGCTTAAGCATGATACGAGTCATGACCGCATAGATGGCTGCTTCACTCATCTCGGGTAACCGCTCATAATCCTTACTCAACCGTCGATACC
>Ga0208218_1000031_pt1 | contig 92689 bp, 81 predicted proteins | sample HotLakmasection3_FD_184726 | JGI IMG/M metagenome (GOLD analysis project Ga0208218, IMG submission 184726) | Hypersaline microbial mat communities from Hot Lake, Washington, USA - Section #3 (SPAdes) | ecosystem: Environmental > Aquatic > Non-marine Saline and Alkaline > Hypersaline > Microbial... | reverse complement strand
GCTTTCTCAAAGCCCCTCGGCAAAAGAAGAAGAAAAAGAAACAGCCGCCCAAGTATGACCCGAAACACCCTCATGTCTCAACGGCTAGGCTTTTATCTGGCGGCTAAATAACACCTAGACAGGAATCGGGTAAAGGGTAAAGGATGAAGGATAAAGGGTAAAGGATGAAGGGTAAAGGGTAAAGGGTAAAGGGTGAATCAATTTTGAGTTTTGAGTTTTGAGTTTTGAATTCTTTTGGTGTTTTGGTGGTTCAAGCCTGTAACCCAAAATTTCTGCCTTTCCTTCGTGTCTTGGTGTCTTGGTGGTGAAAAAATCCCCGACTCCTTCTTCAGCAGCCGGGGATACTTAGGGATCTGCGGATTAATAAAGCCCCAATTTTTGAGAGAGAAGGCTGGCAGAGCCAGCCTTCTCTCTCAAAAATTGGGGTTTTATTTTCTTGCAAGTCCCTTATTTAAAGAACGTTCGTTACACGCGCTTGACTTATGCCAGGTCGAAGAGGAGCACTTCGGCATCGCTGTGTGCCTGGATGTCGAGCAGGGTTTCGTTGCTGATGGCTGCGCCGTCGCCGGATTCGAGGGAGTGCCCGTTCAGGCTGATCTTGCCGCTGGTCACTTGCACCCAGCCGTAGCGACCGGGGCGAAGTTCGAAGGGTTGGCGATCGCCCGTTCCCAGCACGGTGGCATAGATGTCCACATCCTGGTTAATATGCACCGCGCCATCTACGGGGTTTTTGCTGGCGATTTGCCGCCATTGCCCTTGCTTGTCTGTGGTCGAAAACCGCTTTTCTTCGTAGCTCGGCGTCAACCCAGCCGCATCGGGCAAGATCCAGATTTGGAGGAAATGCCCCGTTTCGGTTTCTGAGGGGTTGAACTCGCTATGGGTAATGCCTGTGCCAGCGGTGATGCGTTGCACCTCTCCGGTCTGAATGGTGGCGGTGTTGCCCATGCTGTCTTTGTGCGCCAGCCCTCCAGACAACACATAGGAGATGATTTCCATATCCCGGTGGGGGTGCGTACCGAAGCCACGCCCTGGTGCAATGCGATCCTCATTGATTACGCGCAATGCCCGGAAGCCCATGTGCTCAGGGTCGTAGTAGTTGGCGAAGGAGAAGGTGTGGTAGCTATCTAGCCAACCGTGGTTTGCATGACCGCGCTCGTTAGATGGACGAAGGGTAATCATGGGCAGAACCTCCTTGGGTAAGAAGTGAAGGGTAAAGGGTGAAGGGTAAAGGGTAAAGAGTGTGCGAAAGGTTTGACATGCAATGAAACTGATTCTTGCAAGCTTTTTGATCGCAGACTTGAATCGCAGACTTGAATCGCAGACTTGAATCGCAGACTTGAATTGCAGACTTTGATCGAATCAACTGAAATCACTACAATCGGAGAAAACAATGGGTTGTCCGGGCGCAGGTTCATCATGTGTGTCGTTATGAGACTGAAGCCCCATGAAACATGCTACTGATGCGGCTCTAGATCAGCTAGAAACCTTGCTGGGAGAACTCCGCGCGTTTGAGGGATTGCGCGAGAAGAAACGCGGAACGTTTTACCGAAAATCCAGTGCCTTTTTGCATTTCCACGAAGACCCGAAAGGGTTGTTCGCTGATTTGCGCTATCCCGACGACTGGCAGCGCTTTCCCGTCAATACGGAGACGGAGCAGAGCGCCCTGGTGGATGCAACGCGGGAGTTGCTGCGATCGCTCCAACCATCCCAACCAACCCGTCGCAGCAAAACCTGAACCTATGCCTTTGACCATTCACAAAAGGGGCAACTGCCCCGCTTGCTTGTGGGGGCAACAGTTATTAGAGACTGGTGTGTGAACCATTGCAGAAGGGCTGGTTTCCGGTTTATTTCTCTGCTTAACCCGATGTTTTAAGTTTATAGTGGGTGCATAGAAAAAGGGAAGTATGCACTTCAAAGTAAGGTACTACCCAAAAGGAAACTATTGGAGAAAATCAGGGGTTTTAGGGGATTTTGGGTGAATCGTCGTGTTGCCGGGGCGGGTTTGGTTGGAGGATGCGGGTGGGTGGAAGAGGATGAGGCGAAACCCGCCCCTATGTTGGGCGATCGCATCTATATCTATCGATACCTATCGACCTTATCTATCGGCGTTCCATGTTTTTACATTTATAAATTGATGGGTTGGGTTTATGACATCTGCAAATTTGTCGGAAACGGAAGCGGCGAGTCGGTTGGAGAGTGGGGGCGATCGCCTGACCTGTGCGGTTGAAACCACCCTGGATATTATCGGTGGGCGCTGGAAGGTGCTGATTTTGCATGAGTTGTTTCAGGGGGTGCGGCGGTTTAATGAGCTGCATCGGGCGTTGAATGGGGTGACGCAGAAGATGCTGACCCAGCAGCTTCGAGAACTGGAGGATGCGGGCATTGTCCACCGGGAGGTGTACCCCCAGGTGCCGCCCAAGGTGGAATATTCGCTGACACCGTTGGGACGGACGCTGGAACCGATTCTCGATGCGATGCACCAGTGGGGCGCACAGTATAACCGTAGTAAATAACCGTAATGAGATTTCTGAGAAAGAATATTCTGATTTTTTGAAAGAGGGCGCGGCTTAGCCGCGCCCTCTTTCAAAAAATCAGAATATTCTTTTCTGGAGATCGCCTAAATAATCGTAGTAGGCTGGAGCAACTGGAGCAGTTGGAGTAGCCCTGGATGCCCCACGGACGCCCGATTTTGACATTACTCACCGATTTTGGGCTGCAAGATGCCTATGTCGGGGTTATGAAAGGCGTAATTGCGGCGCTCAATCCCGATGTCAATGTGGTGGATTTGACCCACCAGATTCCGCCCCAGGATATTGCGGCGGCACGCTTCAACCTGCTGAATGCGGTGCCCTACTTTCCGCCGGGGACGGTGCATGTGGTGGTGGTCGATCCGGGGGTGGGTGGCACGCGACGGGCGATCGCCCTCCAAACGCCCCATCACTGCTTCGTCGGTCCCGATAATGGCGTGTTCAGCGGCATCGTGGCGCAAGAACCTGTCCTGGCAGCGGTCGAACTGACGAATACCGCCTACTGGCGCACCCCAGAGCCAAGTGCCACCTTCCACGGGCGCGATATTTTTGCAGCAGTTGCCGCACATCTGACGCTGGGGGTTCCGCTGGAGAAATTGGGACGGGCGATCGCCCCCTCTTCCCTCGTCCAACTCCCGCTGCCCTCCTGCAAATCGGAAGGCAACACCCTCCACGGCTGCATCCAATACATCGATCACTTCGGCAACCTGATCACCAACATCCCTGCGGATCTCGTGCTGCCCCCCTACTGGCAAATCACGGTCGGCTCTGCCACCCTACCCCGGCAAAACACCTATGCCGCTGTGCCCCAGGGAGAATTGGTCGCCCTTATTGGTAGCCACGGTTGGGTTGAGGTAGCGGTGAATGGCGGCAGTGCGGGCGATCGCCTCCAGGTCACACTCGGCGACCCCATCCGAGTCGAGTTTCCACCCGACCCTATATGAACCCTATATTTTTTGAAACGCCCGCACTGCGGACGTTTCAAAAAATATAGGGTTTTGGTTTTCGAGGAGTTGACATGGCGCGTAACCCTCTGCGTCAACTTCCTCGCCGCTAACCGATGCGAAGCGGCTTTCGCCTACCATGCAAAGCACCTTCGCCGAGGGGGTCTGGGGGGCGGGCGTGCGCCCCCCAGCCAGGGGGTTTGGGGGGCGGCGCGCCCCCAAGCGGGATTCTGATTGCTCATCCCAAAAACTAAGCAAGGAAATAAAGAACCGATTTTGGGAAAGCAGGTGCGGCGACACCGCACCTGCTTTCCCAAAATCGGTTCTTTATTTCCTTGCAAGATTCTTATGAATAAAATAGTCGAATTTCAATAGATGCTGACTTTTGACCCTTTCCCGGATGCGCTGCTGCCAAGAATGGACATCATCAAAGCTGTTTTAGCTTGTCCTGCCTGCGTTTCAAAGAAAAAAGTACTCCCTCAAAGATCTATCCCAGAGAGTCCAAAGATATGAATAAAATGTGAATAGAAGTGTTGGGAATTATTCTCAACGGGACGAAGTGGCAGCAAACATCCTGACAACGCCATTTGTCCCCTGTCGTTTCATTGTTAGAATCAGAAAAAAAAGTAAAGATTTAGCTCATTTCGCAAGGAAAGCAGAACTGTCATGGGGCGAGTCGGCGTATTACTCCTAAACTTGGGTGGTCCAGAGAAGTTAGAGGATGTCCGTCCGTTCCTCTATAACTTGTTTGCGGACCCCGAAATCATTCGACTGCCGATCACCTGGCTGCAAAAACCCCTCGCCTGGTTTATTGCCACCACCCGCAGTTCCAAATCTCAGGAAAACTATCGTCAGATCGGCGGTGGCTCTCCCCTGCGGCGCATCACAGAAGAACAGGCAGCAGCGCTCCAGGAAGATCTCCATCATCGGGGTCAAGACGTGAAAGTGTATATCGGGATGCGCTATTGGTATCCCTTTACGGAGGAGGCGATCGCCGCCATCAAACGCGACGAAGTGGAGCGGTTGGTGATCCTGCCCCTCTATCCCCAGTTCTCCATTAGCACCAGTGGCTCCAGCTTCCGCTTGCTGCAAAACCTGTGGCGCGACCATCCGAATCTGAAGCCTGCCGAGCATACGGTGATCCCCTCCTGGTACAAGCGCTCCGGCTACTTGCAGGCAATGGCGGATCTGATTCAGCAGGAACTCTCGCACTACGAAGACCCCGACTCCGTCCACATCTTCTTCAGCGCCCACGGCGTTCCCGTCAGCTATGTAGAAGAGGCAGGCGACCCCTACCAGCGGGAGATTGAGGAATGCACCGAGCTAATCATGCGGACGCTCAATCGTCCCAATGACTACACCCTGGCGTACCAGAGCCGGGTGGGTCCGGTGGAATGGTTGCGCCCCTATACCGAGGATGCGATCGCCGACCTGGCAGAGCGCGGCATCGAAAAGCTTCTGGTCGTCCCCATCAGCTTTGTGTCCGAGCACATCGAAACTCTCCAGGAAATCGACATCGAATACCGTGAGATCGCAGAAGAAGCAGGCATCCACGACTTCCAGCGGGTTCCTGCCCTGAACACCCACCCCGTCTTCATCTCGGAACTGTCGGAAATGGTGATTGACGCGCTTAACTCCCCCAGCGTCGATGTATCCGAAACCCTCAGCCCAACTGAGAAGATGAAGATCTACCCGCCCGAACGGTGGGAATGGGGCATGTCTCCCGCCGCAGAGGTGTGGAATGGTCGGCTGGCAATGCTGGGCTTCCTGGCACTGATGCTGGAATTGATCAGCGGTCAGGGTCCCCTCCACTTCGTCGGCTTGCTGTAAGATTTCATGGCTTGGAAGGTTAGCACCCCCGTAGGGGCGCTAACCTTCTTGCTGGTTTTTCCAGCGCTCCCACAGGTCGGGGCGGCGTTGGCGGGTGCGCTCGATTTGCTGCTCTTTGCGCCAGCGGGCGATCGCCTCATGGTTGCCCGATCGCAGCACATCCGGCACCGTCATCCCGCGAAACTCTGCCGGGCGGGTGTATTGGGGATAGTCGAGCAAGCCATCCTCAAAGCTTTCCAGCTTCAGCGATTCCTCTTTGCCCACCGTGCCGGGACGCAGCCGCATCACCCCATTCATCAATGCCAGCGCCGGAATCTCCCCACAGGTCAGCACAAAATCGCCAAGGGACACCTCCCGCGTGACGAGATGCAGCACCCGCTCATCCACCCCTTCGTAATGCCCGCAAATCACCACAATCTGGTCGTCTGCTTCCGCCATCTGCTGAAACAGCGGTTGTGCCATCGGTTCCCCCTGGGGTGTCATCAGCACCACCTCCCGCCGGGGCAGCACAGGCAGCGACTCCACTGCCGCAAAGATCGGCTCCGGCTTCAGCAACATTCCCACACCACCTCCGTAGGGTTCGTCATCCACCTTGCGGTGCTTGTCGGTGGTGAAGTCGCGAGGATTCGTGAAGTGGACTTCAGCAATTTGGTTGGCGATCGCCTTCCCCATCAATCCTGACTGGAGCGGCGACGCAAAGAAGTCGGGAAACAGGGTAACGATATCAAAGCGGAGGGGCGATCGGGACATTGGGAAAACAGGCACTAACGTTAGAGAACCGACTACCCATTATGAAGCATCCCACTCATCGACTTATACCAAGTCCTCGAAAACCAAAACCAAATATTTTCTTGGAACGCCCACACAACGGGCGTTCCAAGAAAATATTTGAAGTGGACGACCAGAAGGTGGCATTACCGTCTTCTTTTCCCCATTGCGGAGCACGCTAAATATCCCCTTCCCCCTCAAACAATGTCCCCAACGGCATAGCGTTAATCTGATGCACTTCCTGGAGATACCGGGAGAGGACATCCGTTTGCCCGTGGGTGACATATACGGTTTTTGCCCCCGTCTGCTGAATCGTGTTGATCAGGCTGTTCCAATCGGCATGGTCGGAGAGGACGAAGCCCCGCTCATAGCCGCGCCGCCGCCGTGCGCCGCGCACCGCCATCCAGCCGGAGGCGAAGGCAGTTTGGGGATGGGAGAAGCGTTTCATCCAGGAGGATCGATGCCCGGAGGGAGGAGCCAGTATCAGTTCGCCCTCAAACTTATGTTTGCGGGGCATTTCAGACACAGGAATCGTCGGCACCATCTCGACGCCAACCTCCCGGTAAATCTCAGTGAGGACGTGGACGGCTCCGTGGACATAGACAGGGCGATCGCTCAACGCCCGCAACTCGCTCAATACCCGCTGGGCTTTCCCAAAGGCGTAGCAGAACAGGATGGAGGGGCGATCGCGATCGCTCTGCCACCAGTCGTAGATTTCCTGTGCGGTTTCCTGACCGGACTTCCAGCGATAGATGGGCAAACCAAACGTAGCTTCGGAGATAAATACATCGCAGGGAACCACCTCGAAGGGTGCGCAGGTGGGGTCGGCACAGCGCTTGTAGTCGCCGGAAATCACCCAGACCTCGCGATCGCCCTCCACCCGAATCTGCGCCGAACCCAGCACATGCCCTGCCGGATGGAAGGAGACCCACACATCCCCCAGCTTCAGCTTTTCGCCATATTGCACACCCTGGAGCTGGACGCGATCGCCCCCCAACCGCTTCCGCAAAATCCCTTCCGAAACCTGGGTCGCGATATAGCGCTGAGAGCCCGACCGGGCATGATCCGAGTGGGCATGGGTAATCAGCGCTGTATCGACCGGACGCCAGGGGTCGATGAAAAAATCACCTTTTTCGCAATACAAGCCCTGCGGTTGTACCGTAATCAGGGACATAGGCTCAAGCTTGAAACAACATCAGCATTCGAGAGAATCGCGGGTGGCAACGCCGGTTTTGGGATTGGTGCCGCTGGCGGTTTTGCAGAGTTCGATCACCTGGGCGCGGTCGAGCAGCGCAAAGCTAAAGTCAGCTCCCGTAATCGTTGCCCCACGGAAGTTGGATTGCAGCAGCATCGCAGAATCTAAAACTGCGTCAGTAAAATCAGCTTCGGCGAAGTTGCTAAGGTAGCCGATGCCGTTGCTGAAGTCGGCTCCGTGAAAATTGGCTTGACGCAGTTCAGACCCGTTGAAGACCGCGCCTCGCAAGTCAGCATTCGTAAAATTTGCCCCCGTCAGTCGCGCATCGGCAAATTCCGCCCGGATCAGGCTTTGCCCCGAAAAGTCTTTCCCGGCAATATCCACATCATCAAAAGCACGAATGGCGGCAGAACTGGCGGCGATCGCCACAGACTCCTCTCCACTCAAAAATCCGCTGAAACCCACGCTAAAACCCATAAAAACAGCGATTAAGGTTGCAAGTAGGCGTCGGATTAAAGGCATTACAGTCATGGCTTCCGCAGGTAAAAGGTTGGCAAACAAATGTTGACACTCAGAAGATTAACATTTTTTAACAACGCCATCGTTATGCGGGTGGAGATTTTCTGTCAAAAGCAAGGTGTTCAAGACGGGTGCCAGAAATCATCCATTGGCTCACGAGGCAATGCCGGGCTGGGTTGCCGGGAAAAGCGCTGATTGTACCAGTGGAGAAACTCTTCGTCCGAGCGGAACGTAATGGTACGCCCGGTGCTGGGGTCGTAAATCATGGAGCAGGGATGTCCCTGGCGATCGTAGATGTGGCAGATGCCAGGTTCTTCGCCCATCAGCAAGCGGCAGGTGAGCGATCGCCAGAGCCTTCGCAACCAGCGCTGTACAGGCGGCAACTGCAAAGTGGGTTCAGTCAAACTATCAGGGATGAGTTCGAGTTGCTTATATCGCACCCATTGGGGACGCATGGGAATTCCTCCTGGTAAAAAGCGGGTAGGCGGTGGGCAGAAACGAATTGAAAAACGAGTTGAAATAGGATGGGCAGTTAGATGAGAAAAGTAGACCAATAAAAAGAAAAATGGGGAGAAGATGCTGGTCGAGCAACAGGGAAACATCCAGTGACTTGCAAGCCTTTTCAGTCGCTACGACATGCTTCATAGAGAGTCCGGGAAATTTCGCAGAGAACCTTTAATCTCCTCGGGGAAGTTGCGTATGATGAAAATGGTGTAAAGATTTGTAAATCATGCAGACTGAAACTATTCGAGATAACATTCGGGACAACGTGCAAGACAAAGTGGTTGTGGTTGTGGGTGCAACCGGGGGCATTGGTACGGCTCTGTGTCAGCAACTTGCACCCCTGGGCGCAAAGTTAGTTTTGGCAGCACGCAATGGCGATCGCCTCTCTGCCCTGACACAGCAACTTGCCACTGCCGGAGCCGCCGATGTCCTCACCGTACCCACCGACATTACGGATGCCGCACAGGCAAACGCTTTGATGGAAAAGGCGACGGCTCAGTTTGGCAAGCTTGATGTCCTGATCAATACGGCTGGGGCAGGTATTCTCAAGCAGTACAACAAGCTCAGTGCTGCCGACCTGGATGCCATGTTGGACTTGAACCTGAAAGGTAGCTTTTATACCTCTCAAGCGGCTGCAAACGTGATGCGGGAGCAACACTCCGGGCATATTTGCAACCTGGCAGGGATCCTCGGCAAACACTCGATGGTCATGGGAACAGCCTATTGCGCCTCAAAATTTGGCGTTGTGGGCTTTACCAAGTGCATGGCAGAGGAATTGAAGCGGTTTGGCATCAAATTCACTCTGTTTTACTTCGGCGGAGTTGACTCGCCCTTCTGGGATGCCGCAGGGCTAAAGGTCGATCGCAGCAAAATGCTACGCCCTACCACTGCCGCTAACGCCATCGTTTTCGCAATGTCGCAGGAACCTGCCGCCATCCCGATGGAGGTCAACATCCAGCCAGAGAGCCACCTGTTTTTCTGAAGATGCCCTGACATTTGACTATGGTTCTAGTGTTCCAATCCCACAATCAGACGGCATCCCCCGCAAGATGGGCAATCCCTTCATTTTTGGGAAATCGCTATCTAGATCAATACTGGGTTGGTCGATAGGGAGAGGTTGCGGTTCTCTTTCACATCAGGATTTACCTCGAAAGATGGGAGCAATAAAGGGTGATTTTCCTCTTTACTGCCATAAATAAGGCATTTATTTTGAGCTAGAGCGTCGTAAGCGCTGTTTTTACTCGATCGCTCAGGTTTGCCAAGTTTGCTGTCTCACTTTGCCCTGTGCTAAACGCCCTGTGCTGAGCGTCTCCACTGTTCGTTACGAAACCCTTGCTGGAATGGACATTGACCACCTCCACTTTTATGTTGAAGATGCCCAACGGATGCGGGATTGGTTGGTGCAGCGGATGGGATTTGTGGCACTGGCTGGCCAGGTCGATGCCCGTCAGGATACGCAGGTTGAGCTGGTGGGGCAGGGTGCGGTGCGGTTTCTGTTGTCGTCTGCGCGATCGCCTGCCAGCCCGGTTGCCCGCTATCTCAAACACCATCCTCCCGGCATCGTCGATATTGCGCTGCGCGTCGAGGGCTTGGAGCAGGGGTGGAAGGCTTTTCTCTCGCGCCTTCCGTCCACTCCCCTGGAAGCGTCAACTGACAAGCGACTGGTAACGGGGCTGCATCACCAGGATGGGCTGGTATGGGGGGCGATCGCCCTCTGCGACACCCTGCGCCACACGTTGATTGAGCGATCGCAGGCTCCCCTCTCAGACCTCACGTACCCGGGTATCACCCTCACTCCCTATTCCCCGGTTGATGTTCCTTCCAGCACTCTTGCCCAACCCCTGGAATGGATTGACCATGTGGTTTTGAATGTGCCGCAAGGGAAGCTGGAGGCAATGACGGATTGGTATGCCAGGGTGTTTGGCTTTCAGCAAAAGCAATCCTTCCGCATCAAAACGTCCCACTCTGGATTGCAGAGCGCGGTGATGCAGGATGCTACAGGCACAATCCAAATTCCCATTAATGAACCTGCTACTGCCAATTCCCAGATACAAGAGTTTCTGGATTGCAACCGGGGGGCTGGGGTGCAGCATGTTGCGCTGCGAACGCGGGATGCGATCGCCACGGTCAGCCAGTTGCGCCAGCGTCAGGTGCCGTTTATTGAGGTGCCTGCGACCTACTACGAGGCGCTTCTGCAACGGGAGGGTTGCAGGTTGACCCCAGAACAGGTGCGGGCGATCGCCGCCCAAAAGCTCCTGGTCGATTGGCAAGCCAACGATCCGCAGGCGCTACTGCTCCAAACCTTCACCCACCCCGTCTTTGCGGAGCCGACGCTGTTTTTTGAAATGATCGAACGTCAGGCAACGCAGTCCCCTGCCTATGCCCTCTCCCCAACCGCCAAGGCTACCCAGCCACAAACTCTTACCCCTGTCCAAGGGTTTGGTGAGCGCAACTTCCAGGCGTTGTTCGAGGCGATCGAGCAGGAGCAGATCCGGCGGGGAAGTTTGCAGTCTTCCCACCAAGGCTCACGCACGACATAAAGCCCGAAATTTTATTTTCAATCCTGAGGCGATCTCCAGAAAAGAATATCCCCATTTTTTGAGAGAGGGCGCGGCTAAGCCGCACCCTCTCTCAAAAAATGGGGATATTCTTTTTCAGAAATCTCCTAAGTTGTTGGCGATCGCCCTGATTCTGGGCGCATAGCGCCAGGGGCAAGCAATAAAAAAGGCTAAGCCGTTTGGAGCCTAGCCTCTTTGCTTTCAGCTAAAAATTGTAGCAACCGTCGCCTGTCGTTTGCAGACTTTGGCTAAAAAGCCATTGCCAGCTCTAGCGCTTGCGAATTTCCTTTGCCATGCTGCGGAACATGTCCATGCTGCTGTCCGTTCTGCGGCGATCGCCGTTTTCAGAGGAACCGTTGGTAAAGCTCTTGCTGCTGCTTTCTGTGCCGTTCGAGCCGTTCATGGTAGTGGGTTGCCACTGAGCCGTCGAGCCATTTTCCAGCACGGGGGTTGCGGGAGAAGCCCCGTTATTGCCTTTCAATTTGTCCATTGCAGAAACAGCTTCAATTTCCTCAAATTCTGCCCGGTTGCTGGCGGTTTTGGGGAATTTGTGCTTGATGACTTTGGACGAGCGCATGTAGTTAATATCGCCATAGGTCTTAGCGGAATCTGCATCCAGGAAGTAAGCGCCCTGCTTTTGCTGGGGGTTTCCGTCCGGGTTTTTCTTGCCACCGAAAAAGCTAAAAAGTCCTGCCATTGTTTTTATAGAAATCTGAAGATACTCCTATTCATATTATGTTACAAAATGGTTTCGGGCGCTAGGTTTGAGAGCTTTTTATCAAAATGTTTTTGGGTATTGGAGAACACTTTCTTCAAAGGTTTCAGCCAGATTGAAGAAGGGCGATCGCCCCTCTCATCTCCCCCACATCCCGCCTCTGGCAGATCTTTCGCAATTGCACAAAGATGTAGATTTATGGCGGTTTTCTGACTTTTCTGAGAAAGCTCTACTTGCATTCTGAGAAAGCTCTGTCGCAAATCGGGAAATGCTTCAGCACACGACTGAGGAGCACGTACGAAGTAAAACCCGGAATTTTTGATGAGAAGCGCAGCATTGCCGCGCTTCTCATCAAAAATTCCGGGGTTTATTTTATTTTCAATCCTCAGTTGGAAAGTTAGTGCCCTCGCAGGAGCTGGTTGCGCGGAACGGAAACCAGCGATCGCCGGGATATTCGTAAAAAATCGTCCTATCGTCCGACTTCCATTGTGGGGAAAAAGCGCGTCGGATTTTCGGCGACCCAGCCTAAATTCGAATTAGAGCGGACTTCGAAGTGGAGGTGGCTGACGCGGGCATTTCCGGTTTGCCCAACGGTGCCGAGGCGATCGCCCGCCCCGACGGTCTGTCCTGGCTGCACAGCAACGCTGTCGAGCTGCGCGTATCGGGTCTGCAAGCCCCCCGCATGGTTCAGCACCACCAGATTGCCGTAGTTTCCCTGGTCGCCCGCAAACGCGACGGTTCCTGCTGCCACCGCCCGCACGGGGGTTCCCCGCTCTGACTGCAAATCAACGCCACTGTGGAACACGATCTGGCTGGTCGCATCCACCTGCCAGCCAAAACTCGTCAGGGCTTCGGCGGGGGCGGGAAGGGGATAGACATCCAGGCTGGCACTGCTGGGTTCCGCTGGACGAACGTCCCCTGGCGACCAGTTCACCCCTGGAATGAAGGCAACCCGCGAGACGGGCTGACAGCCATTGATTTCAAACAGCACATCGGCACGCACGCCATAAGTAGCTGCCAGTTCTGTCCAGGTTGTGCCAGAGGGGACTTCGACCCGAATGCCGTTGTAGGGCGGAATCAGGATTTCTGCGCCCACGGGAAAGCTGCCATCCTGCAACACCGGGTTCATGCCCATGAGGGTGGCAGGAATCAGATTGTACTGCTGGGAGAGGGAAACCAGACTTTCCCCAGGGGCAATGCGGTGGCGCTGGACGCGATCGAGGGCAGCTTCGGGGCAGAGGGCATTGTCTGCGGGTGGCGTTTGGGCGATCGCCCGCCCCACCCATCCTGTGCTGCCCATCAACACCATCAAGCCCGACAGCACAACCCCGACGGAGCGCCGGGAATAGTTGTGGGTTGCAAGCCGAGAGCGTGAGGGGAGAAATGCGGAGGGAAATGCGGAGGGAAATATAGACTGCATCACAACAAAGTGGAGAAGGAGTGTGGAGAAGGAGTGGATGGAAAGGAGCTTAAATCGATTATGCCTAACCGTTTTGGAGAACGGCAGCGGCGATCGCCAAAAACGCTTGTATTGGCACATGTATTGACACATGATTGGCACAAATAGACATAATCGGAAAGGTGATCCAAGAAAAATCGCCAGGGAAGCAAACGACTCCGTTACCATAAAGGGGAAGTTATAAGAGCAAGTCAATTAGTTCCGGCATCTATATCTCCGTGGATTTGCTTTTGCCTTTCCGGAGAAAACGTCCATAACTTCCATCAGCCGAGCGATTTTAGATCATCGACCCATGAAACATTTGGCAACTTCTCTGACCCTTCTTGCTGCCGGAATTGCTGTCGGAGTCGCGGGCGGCTATCGGCTACGTATGATGAACGAACCCGCCGAGGCTGTTACTTCGGCTCCCATTGTGCAACCCCTGGTTGATCAGTCGAATGCGGTGTTGCCTTCCCTGCCGAGGGCGGCGGCTACCCAAAACCGCAACTTCATCGCCGAGGCAGTCGAGCGTGTGGGTCCGGCGGTGATTCGGATTGATGCCTCCCGCCAAATCGCGGAGGGGATGCCAGAGAATTTCGACAGTCCCTTCTTCCGGCGCTTTTTTGGGGATGAAATGCCCTTGCCAGAGCGCATCGAGCGGGGCACGGGGTCGGGGTTCATCGTGACCGACGATGGGCATATTATCACCAATGCCCATGTGGTCGAAGGGTCAGATCGCGTGCGGGTCACCCTTAAGGATGGGCGCGAGTTTGATGGGGAAGTCATTGGGACAGACCCGGTAACCGATGTGGCGGCGATTAAGATTGAGGCGATTAATTTGCCAACCGTGACGTTGGGTAGCTCAGAAGAATTGACCCCCGGACAGTGGGCGATCGCCATTGGCAACCCCCTGGGGCTAGACAACACCGTCACCGCTGGCATCATCAGCGCCATCGGACGCTCCAGTTCCCAGGTGGGCGTTCCTGATCGCCGGGTGCGCTTCATCCAGACCGATGCTGCCATTAACCCCGGTAACTCCGGTGGTCCCCTACTCAACGACCGGGGCGAAGTGATTGGCATCAACACCGCCATTCGTGCCAATGCCCAGGGCTTGGGCTTCGCCATTCCCATCGAAACGGCACAGCGGATTGCTGAGCAGTTATTCTCCAACGGCAAAGCGCAGCATCCTTACCTCGGCATCCAAATGGTGGATCTGTCGCCCGATGTAAAGCAACGGATTGCGGAGATTGAGCAGATTGACGCAGAAATTGCAGTCGATCGTGGCGTCCTTATTGTGCAGGTGATGCCCGGAACCCCGGCAGAGTCGGGCGGAATGCGGGCAGGGGATGTTATCGTCGGCATCAACAACATCGCCATCACCACCTCCACTGAAGTGCAAGAGCAAGTGGAACAGGTGCAGGTGGGCGATCGCCTCGAAGTCCGCATCAATCGCGAAGGCGAGGAACTCACCCTCACCGTTCGCCCCACCGATTTCCCGGTGGATCAAATTCGCTAAAGAGTTTGGGTAGTCCTCAAAGGGTAATGATTTTTGGGTGTGTAGGCGCTGCCTACACACCCAAAAATCATTATCTCCATACCATTGCCAGAGTTTGCACCTCAGGATTGAAAAGAAAAAAGACCCGGAATTTTTCTTACATGTTCCTGACCCCATGCTTCAAAAATATGGCGCTGCAAAAAATTGATAGGACATTCGGCAATTTCCATTTAGACTAATTGTCACTAAATCGCTGTGGCTAAGTAGTCGGTTTCACCAGTCAGAATGACGACTTCCAACCAGCCCTACTGAGGGTCTGTAAACAAAAAAGGCTATAAATTGCAATGGAAACTTTCAATACTCTCAAATCTGTTGAATTAGAAGACTACGATCTCTTTGCCTTTGGTGATAGCCTCACGGACATTGGGAGGCTGTTTACCCTCACCCTTCAACAACTGCCCCCCAGCCCCCCTTATTTTGATGGACGATTTTCTAACGGTCCTGTGGCGGTTGAGACGTTAGCCGAACAACTGGGGGTTAACCATTCCCTGCTCACCAACTTTGCCATCGGTGGTGCGTTGACGGGTCAAACCAACAACCTCGACACCGCAACGGTTCAATTTGGAGGGTTGTTGACCCAGATCGATCAGTTTTTGGGCGAAGCAAGTGCTCTCGGTGCTGATGGCAACGACCTCTACTTCATTTGGGCAGGGGCTAATGACTTTTTGGGACTGGTAGAAAACCCGGTCTCAGATCCAACTCCTGTCATCGCCCAGGCGGTATCCAATATCGCCACCGCTGTCGGCACCCTGGCTTCTCTTGGAGCCGAAAATATCCTTGTTGCCCTAGCGCCTAATCTGGGGCGCGTGCCTCTCAGTCTTCAAGCCAATCTGCTGGAAGCTGTTGCAGCGTTAACGAATGCGTTTAATGGCGCATTGACCAATGCCCTCACAACCCTGGAAGGAACACTAGACAATACCAACATTGTTCTGGTTGATTTGTTCACAAGGAGTGAGGAAATTGCTCAAAACCCGACAGCGTTTGGCTTTACCAACGTGGAAGACCCCTATCTCACAGGGGTCTTACCCACCGACCCAACGGCTGACCCCAATACGTTTTTCTTCTGGGATGGGGTTCATCCAACAACTCGCAGCCACTCGCTTCTTGCCGATACATTCTATGAAGCCGCCGTCCTGGGGATTACCGAAGACATCAATCTAATCGGGACTCCCGCTGCCGATCGCCTTGTTTCCTTTAGCGGTAACGATGTTTTAGAAGGGCGTGAGGGCGATGATACCTTGATCGGCAACCCAGGTGATGACTTGCTCCTGGGCGAAGATGGCAGCGATCGCCTCTCCGGGAACGATGGCGACGATCGCTTGTTTGGCGGCAACGGCAACGATCGCCTGGTTGGTGCCGCAGGAAACGATGGAGGGGCTGGAGGACCGGGGGATGACCAGGCACTGGGCGGCGACGGCAATGATCGGTTTGCTGGCAATGCAGGCAGCGATCGCCTGGTTGGCGGCGCAGGAGAGGACCAGTTGCTCGGCGGAGCCGATGACGACGACCTGATTGGCGGTGAAGGAAACGATCGCCTGCTGGGAGCCGGAGGGGATGATGTGATGCGGGGTAATCTGGGCGATGATCTCCTGAATGGTGGCGCAGGGGCTGACCGTCAGTTTGGTGGAGCCGGGAGCGATCGCCTGAATGGTCAAGGCAGCGACGACGTGCTGCGGGGCGGAGCTGATGATGATGTGCTGCGCGGGGACGATGGCAACGATCGCCTTATTGGTGAACTGGGCAGTGATTTGCTGTTTGGCGGGTCAGGGGTCGATCGCTTCGTCATCCGTTCTGGTCAGGGCACCGATCGCATCGCTGACTTTGAGGATGGGCAGGATCGTATCGTGCTGCAAGGACTCAACTTCGGGCAAGTGACGATTCAACAAAGGGGTAGCAATGTATCGGTTGCCACGGGCGATGAAGTGCTGGTGCTGGTGCTCAATACTTCGGCTGATCTCTTGACCCAGGCTGACTTTGTGTAGTCGATTCTTTCTACCCAAGCCAGGTTGAGCATCCGGTTGGTCAAACTTCGTTAAGAAATACATCAACCTGGCGCACCCCCAAACGAAATGGGAAATCTGAAAGTAAGAAAAGGGTTACTCGAGACGAAAATCTGCTGATTCAGTCCCTTCAGCAATCAGGTGCGTGGGTTTGCCCCCTTCCCCTCACAAACGCCATCCCCACGTTTGGCACAATCTCTCACCGCATCGCCATCCCTTGATCAGGAAAACTTGCGTTCAGTGACGCATTTTTCCACGGAATCTAAGGTCACGGAATCTAAGGTCACGAAATCTAAGGCTACGAAATCCAAAGCCAATTCGTGTCTCTTTTTCCGAATTTATTGCTCCAATCCAATGCTCCCACGCGAGCTTCATCACGTTGCTCATCGCATTTGATTCGATGACGTTGCCGTGAATTTTTGGAGAAGTTCCAGGGTTATCGCCAGAGTGGCTTTGTAAAGCACTGCCCCTCACAGGTTCTCCTTGCTTTTTTTCTCCTTTGCCAGATCGCCTGTGTCGTCCCTCGCCCGAGTACATTCATGGCAGCGGATACACGCACTGGTTTTGCACACACCCATTGAGTTTGGAAGGAAACACTCATGAATGACTTTGCACCAGTCACGGTTAGCCGCCATTCCACCGTCGAAGAACGCCAGATGGCACTCAATCGAATCTATCGCCAGGTGCTAGAACGCATTCCCCTGGAGTTTGAACGAGCCAGCCTGAAGCAGTTAGAGAAAGACTTTCTGAAGGATAAAATTGGTGTTCGGCGATTTTTGAAAGAATTGGGTTGCTCTGACCTGTATCTCAATGCGTTCTACTTCACCTCGTCCAACATGAAGTTTCTCGAAACCTGCTTCAAGCACTTCATGGGTCGGGCGATCGGTAGCCATGAGGAAATGCGCCACTACGATCGCATCCTCACCCAAATGGGCGTACGCGACATGATCCGAGCCATCATGGATTCCGAAGAGTACCGCAAAGCCTTCGGTTGCTTCACTGTCCCCTATGCCCGCAAGTTGGACTACTACGAATCCCCACGGGCTTACCTGGAGTCGCGCATGGTCAACGAGGAGCATGTGGGACAACGGGGCTGGTCGATGCCGACGCTGTACTGGCATCAGTTGGGCTATACCTGCGTCAATGGTGTGTGCCACCATCCCGAAGCCCATGAAGACCTGGAACCGCCGAAGCCGGGTGTAGCAACTGTAACGCCTGTTTCTGCCCCCAGCGATGAAGCGATCGCGGCATCCGAGATGCCTATCGATGAGTTGCTATCCATACTCCGCACTGCCAGCCCCACAAAAGCACGGGAAATGGTTGCAGGGCTGACTCCCCAACAGCGGCAAGTGCTCCGTGAAGCTATTCGCTAAGCCAAAAATCTCTTCTCAACACAGTTAATTCTCAACACAGTGAATAAAAAAGCGGGAGGCGATGCGCCTCCCGCTTTCCTTTGTGACTGAGTTCAGACTCATAATTTTGTGTGGGCGGAGCCCACGCAAAATCATGGGTTTTGGAGAAATGGCGATCATGTTGCAGAGAATTGAAAGAGGGTGCGGCTTAGCCGCACCCTCTTTCAAAAAATAAGAAGAGGGGCGATCGCCCCTCTTCTTTCCAGGTATCTATTCTGCCCCTTGGGACAGCAATTCGCGAGGCTTGTCGCCCGGTGCAACCGTGACCTGACCTTCGTCGTTCACATCTACCAGGGCAATGTCGCCATCCTTGATGCGCCCAGAGAGGATTTCCTCTGCCAACGAGTCTTCCAGCAGTCGCATAATGGCACGACGGAGTGGACGAGCACCGTAGCTGGGGTTGTAGCCCTCTTCTACCAGGCGATCCTTGAACTTCTCGGTCACCTCCAGGGTAATGCCCCGCTCGCCTAGACGAGAGAACACTTCCTTGAGCATGATCTCGGCAATCTCCTTCACCTCGTCCTTCTGGAGTTGGCGGAAGACGATGATTTCATCAACCCGGTTAAGGAACTCAGGACGGAAGTATTGCTTCAGTTCTTCGTTCACCAGCGACCGGATGCGGTTGTACTGCGACTCGGAAGCATCGCCATCGGAGAACTCGAAGCCCAGTCCACCGCCACCTTTCTCGATGACTTTAGAACCAATGTTCGAAGTCATGATCAGCAGGGTGTTCTTGAAGTCTACGGTGCGTCCTTTGGCATCGGTCAAACGACCATCTTCCAGGATTTGCAGCAACATGTTGAAGACATCGGGATGCGCCTTCTCAATTTCGTCGAATAGGACGACGGTGTAGGGACGACGGCGAACGGCTTCGGTCAACTGACCGCCTTCGTTGTAGCCGACGTAGCCCGGAGGCGAACCGATGAGCTTAGAAACCGTATGGCGCTCCATGAATTCAGACATATCCAGTCGAATCATGGCATCTTCGGAACCGAAGAAGTAGGACGCCAGCGCCTTGGTCAACTCTGTCTTACCCACCCCGGTCGGACCGGAGAAGATGAAGCTGGCGATCGGACGGTTGGGGTTCTTCAGACCCACCCGTGCCCGACGGATGGCGCGAGAAACGGCGCGAACCGCTTCATCTTGCCCAATGATCCGCCCATGCAGGGTGTCTTCCATGTGCAGCAAGCGCTCCGATTCCGATTCGGTAAGCTTGTTGACCGGAACCCCTGTCCAGGAAGCCACGATTTGAGCGATGTCTTCTTCGCCAACCACAGGGCTGTCATCGCCGCTGCTTCCATCCTGGGTTTCGCTACGCTTGGCTTGAGCGATGGAACGGATCTCTTGCTTGATTTCCATTTCCCGCTCGCGCAGTTGTCCGGCTTTCTCGAAGTCTTGAGAACGAACCGCTTCGTCCTTGTCCTTCAAGAGCTGGCGTAGCTCTTTGTCCAGTTCCTTCGCTGCCGGGGGCAGTTGGGAATTGATCAGGCGGACGCGGGAACCTGCTTCGTCAACCAGGTCGATCGCCTTGTCAGGCAAGTAGCGATCGCTGATGTACCGATCCGACAACTTCGCCGCTGCATCCAGGGCTTCGTCGGAAATCTTTAGCTTGTGGTGCTGTTCGTAGCGATCGCGCAACCCACGCAGGATCTCGATGGTTTCATCAACCGTCGGTTCACCTACCATGACGGGCTGGAAACGACGCTCTAGAGCCGCATCCCGCTCAATGTGCTTGCGGTACTCATCCAGGGTTGTCGCACCGATACACTGCAACTCACCCCGCGCCAGGGCTGGCTTGAGGATGTTGGCAGCGTCGATCGCCCCTTCAGCGGCACCCGCACCAATCAGCGTGTGGACTTCGTCGATTACCAGAATGACGTTTCCGGCTTGACGAATTTCGTCCATGATTTTCTTCAGTCGTTCTTCAAATTCCCCACGATACTTGGTACCTGCAACCAGCAGACCAATATCCAGGGTAACGACGCGCTTTTCTTCGAGGATATCGGGCACATCGCCATTGGCAATGCGCTGAGCCAAACCTTCGGCGATCGCCGTCTTACCCACACCCGGTTCACCAATGAGTACCGGATTGTTTTTGGTCCGACGACCCAGGATTTGGATCACCCGTTCAATTTCTTTTTGGCGACCAACAACGGGATCGAGCTTGCCTTCGGCAGCCATCTGAGTGAGATGGGAACCGAACTCGTCCAGCGTTGGAGTCTTGGTGCGACCCTGGCTGCCACCCGTCGAAACCTCTGCGGTTTCGCCCAGCATCCGGATTACCTGGGTTCGCACCTTAGACAGGTCTACACCTAGATTTTCCAGAACTCGTGCAGCAACCCCTTCACCTTCGCGGATCAAACCCAGCAGAAGGTGCTCAGTGCCAATATAGTTATGTCCTAACTGGCGAGCTTCTTCGAGCGAAAGTTCGAGAACGCGCTTGGCTCGTGGGGTAAATGGGATTTCGACTGCGACGAAGCCAGACCCTCGACCAATAATTTTTTCAACTTCAATTCGAGCGTCTTTGAGATTGACGCCCATGGACTTTAGGACCTTGGCGGCAACCCCTGTCCCTTCTCCGATAAGACCCAAGAGGATCTGTTCTGTGCCAACAAAATTATGACCCAGGCGGCGAGCTTCCTCCTGGGCGAGCATGATCACTTTTATGGCTTTTTCAGTGAAGCGTTCAAACATGGCAGTTCATATCACCTGCTACGAGCCGGTACGCTGATTCTAGCATAGGAAAATAGTACGACCGGCACTGCTACAACCGTAACAGTGCGTGATGATCCCCACCCTTGACAGGAAATCGCCCGTGGTTTCTTTATCAGGGCTTAACCACAAATTTCTGAAAGTTTAATGCTGGGACAGAGGAGACTACTTTCATCCCAAGGAAAGATACTGTCGGTAAGGGGGGCGTTCTGTCAAGAATGCGGGGAGACATGTTCCAGCTAGGCGGGCAGAAACGTCTGGGAACACTAGCGTTCCGCGCCTGGACCCAGGAGGATGCCTGGGAAAGCGGCTCTATATCTTCTGGATGATTTGATCTGGATGATTTGAATAGGTGATTTGATAGGTGATTTGAAAGTGGCGATCGCAACCCGATCAAGCTGGGGTTGCAACCGGGTGAAATCCTGACGAGCCTTCATGGCAAAAGCCCCAACTACAGACACCCCAATCGATGATGGCAAAGCCCATCCTGCCCGCGAATCTTACGGTTGGGTGATCGGCTTATCCCCCATTGGGAGGTTGCAGCTCCATTCCCAGGCAAATTGCTGCAGGCGATCGCCCGCTTCCTGCTGCCATTGCGCCAGTTGGTGCTGGAAAGCCTCCTTTTGCAATCCACCCCGCCAGAGAATGCGGGCATCTTCCACAGGATTTTTGTAATAGTTCTTGCGACGTCCCGCTTCCTGGAAGCCAAAGTGTTGATAGAGGGCGATCGCCCGACTGTTAGATGCCCGCACTTCTAGGGTGGCGCGTTCCATATCGCGCTGTCTTGCCTGTGCCAGCAATGCCCATAGCAACGTCCGTCCCAATCCCTGCCCGCGATAGGGTTCGTCTACCACCAGCACGGTGATATGGGCTTCATCCAGCACCATCCACAGACAGCCCAAACCGATGAGGGGCGTGGTGGAGGTGGGGCGATCGCTCCCTGCCGTTAGCCCTAGCAGCAGACCATTGGGACTTTCAATCTCCCGCAAATAACCATCTGCCCCCCACATTCCGCCCAGGCAGCGACGATCCAGGTCTACCGCTGCTGCAACTTGTTCTGGAGTAAGGGGTTGGAGATACAGAATAGTCATGCCACAGATAATGAGATTTCTTAGAAAGAATATCCCTATTTTTTGAGAGAGGGCGCGGCTGAGCCGCGCCCTCTCTCAAAAAATGGGGATATTCTTTCCTGGAGATCGCCTTAGTGGCAAGAACGTTCCCGGACAACTGTAAACTGGAAAATTGGATAGGCTGAAATACCCAATCTAACTGGGAAAGACCTGGGAAAGACCTGGGAAAGAAAAGAGAAAGCTCCGAGCGCAACGCTTTTCTTCTGTTACTGAAGTTTGCATGTGTGGGACTTCTGGTTAAGTTGTTCTGGTTATGCAGGTGCTTTAGCTGTTCCACTTTCTAGATTTTTGGACAGCCATGCGGTCATTTCACAAGTTTCGATGGCTGGAATCGCTTTTGTCGATAGAAAAATCTTGGTGACTTGAAATAGTCTGGTGGAATCAGACTCATATCTCCCCGCAGGGATAAGTAGTAATTGTCAAAAGGTAAGTTTCAAGGAAGGCTCATGGTATCCACTCCGATCGCAACTCCCCAACATTCTGGTACGCACTATTTGGCTGAGCCAACTGCAGATGGGCGATCGCCCAACCAATCCCTGTTGCCCCTGACCGCCAGGGTAAACGAGCAGGACCACCTGGAGATTGGCGGATGCGATGTACCCACCCTGGTGCAGCAATTTGGGTCACCCCTCTACATTCTGGATGAGGAGACTCTGCGCACTGCCTGTCGCCAGTACCGCGAAGCTTTCCAGCAGCATTACCCCGGTGAGTCTCTGGTAATCTACGCTTCCAAAGCCTGGAACTGCCTGGCAGTGTGTGCTCTGGTTGCCAGTGAAGGGCTGGGGATCGATGTTGTGTCCGGTGGGGAACTGTTTACCGCACTCAAAGCCGGTGTCGATCCGGCTCAGACCTATCTTCACGGCAATAATAAGTCGGTAGAGGAGTTAGAGTTAGCGATTACTGCGGGAGCGGCGATCGTTGTGGATAACTGGAACGAACTCCACCTGCTTGTTGATTTAGCCAATCGGGGGGTGTGTTCTCCGGCAGCAACTAACCCGACCACACAGCCCAGCATTCGCATCCTGCTCCGCCTCACACCGGGAATCGAATGCCACACCCACGACTACATCCGCACGGGCAGCATTGACAGCAAGTTTGGCTTTGACCCAGAGCAGTTGGAGTCGGTGTTCGCCTTTGTGCGGGATCACTCCATGCTGAATTGTGTTGGTCTGCATGCCCACATCGGTTCTCAAATCTTTGAAGTGCAGCCCCACAATGACCTGGCTGGCGTGCTGGTGGACTGGATGGTGAAGGCGCAAGAGTACGGTCTGCCGATCGCTGAAATTGATGTGGGTGGCGGCTTGGGCATTCGCTACACCGAGTCGGATGATCCCCCCAGCATCGAAGCCTGGGTCAAGGTGGTAGCCGAGGCGATGGTCAAAGCTTGCAACGAGCGGGGGGTAGCGCTGCCCCGGCTGATTTCGGAACCAGGGCGATCGCTCATCGGGTCTGCCTGTGTCACCGCGTACACCGTGGGCGGCGACAAAACCATTCCTTCCCTCAACAAAACCTATGTGACGGTAGATGGCGGTATGTCTGACAACCCCCGTCCCATCACCTACCAGTCCCTCTATCGGGCAGTGGTCGCCAACCGGATGAATGCTCCCATGACCGAGACTGTCACCGTGGCAGGAAAGCACTGTGAATCGGGCGATATCGTCATCCCCTCGGCTCATCTACCGAAGACGGCGAGCGGCGATGTTCTGGTGGTTATGGCTACCGGAGCCTATAACTACAGCATGGCATCCAACTACAATCGCTTGCCTCGCCCAGCGGCGGTTTTGGTTGCCCAGGGAGATGCCAATATCATTTTGCAGCGGGAAACCTACGAAGACCTGTTGCGGCAAGATTGCTTACCGGAGCGTTTACGGTAAGGTGAATGCTGAAGATAAATTCGGGAAACATTTCAGGACACCATTCAGGAAAAGTTTCGGGAAAAAACCAGGAAAAAATCTGGAAATTTGAGTGGATGGACTCGCTAGTTGGCAGAATCCGTTAAAAGTAAGACAAGGGCATTTGCTCCTAAGACTTTACGCTGATTTTATGGGGCATTTGCTGCTCGGACGGTAGATTGTTGAGAAGAGAGTTGGGCAACTGTCTGTCAATGCTTTCTGTCTCAATTCTTTCCGTCATAGAGCTTTCCGTCATAGAGCTTTCCGTCATAGAGAGAGATGTATCTTTGCTGACAGTCTGCTATTCATTGTCTATCCTTCTATCTATTCACGTTCGTCTACTCTCCTTACTATTGGACAATATCAACACGGCGCTCTCGATTTTGGGCATTTACTCTTCTGGCAATCTCACTATCTGGCTCTCCTGCGTTTGCTGTGGGCTGATGGGCGATCGCCACCTGCTCCTGCCTCTTAGGCATCCAACCCAAGCCAAGTCAATCCAATGGGTTCTCTGCTGAAGCAATGGCTGACTAACCTTGGCTGGACTCAGTCTTTGCTGCTTCCAGCCATCGATCTGACTCTTGTTTTACTCCTCACCTACGTGCTTTTGGTCATTATTGGGGAGCGGCATACCCTATGGATGGTGCGGGGGTTAATTGTTTTGATGCTGGCGTCGGCGCTGAGCAGTGCCCTGAGTCTCCGGCTTCTCAGCTTTGTGCTGGAAAAGCTAGTAATTGGGGCGGCTGTAGCAATGGCGCTGATTTTGCAAGCAGAATTTCGGCGCTTGCTGGAGCAACTGGGGCGGGGCGAAATTTTGCAACTGTTTCAACCGGCTCCCGAAACCATTCCTAAACCCAATAATGTCATTGACGAAATTGTGGATGCCGTCAAAGAGTTATCTCAAAACCGAACCGGGGCGCTACTTTTGCTTGAAACCGGGCAACCTATCGACGAGCGCGATTTTTCGGTACCTGGGGTGCGGCTCAACGCCGAAGTCTCAAAAGAACTTTTACAGACAATTTTTCAAACCTCTACGCTATTGCACGACGGAGCGGTACTCATTCGCGGCAGTCGGGTGGTATCAGCGGGGATTATTTTTCCATTATCTGAACGCACGGCTTCCCGTCAGTTGGGAACCCGTCACCGTGCCGCCATGGGAATTACGGAACGGGTCGAAAATTCTCTATGTATCGTTGTATCAGAAGAAACAGGTTCAATTTCACTGGCGGAGCGGGGTATGCTGAACCGTCCCTTGACGAGCAGCAAATTGAGAGAGTTACTGATGTCGCGGTTCTCTCTAACCGTCGATCGCGAGCCTGTCGCGCCTCAGTTACGGAGCTTGGGGCGTCAGTTGCGAGAGCGCTTCCATCCGTTTTTTAAGCGTATGTTTCGTCATTCATCATCGGCTTCTCGGAGAAAAAATGACAGCAAAGCCAACCGTTTTTAGAGAACTTCCTACGGATCTCAACCGCGATCGCCTGCCTCAGCATGTCGCCGTCATTATGGATGGGAATGGGCGATGGGCGCAAATGCGCGGATTGCCACGCATTATGGGGCATCGGCGAGGCGTTGATGCACTAAAGGATTTACTCCGCTGCTGTCGAGATTGGGGAATTGGGGCACTTACCGCCTATGCCTTTTCCACCGAAAATTGGGGGCGTCCACTGGAAGAGGTGGATTTTTTGATGACTCTGTTTGAGCGGATTTTGCGGCAAGAACTGCGGGAAATGATGGAAGAGGGGGTACGGATTCGGTTTGTGGGCAATCTCCAGGCGCTCCCTTCCTCCTTGCAGGCAGAAATTGAGCGCTCAATGGAAGAAACTGCCAACAACCAGGGAATTCAGTTCACTGTGGCAACAAACTATGGGGGGCGGCAAGAAATTATGCAGGCTTGCCGGGCGATCGCCACTCAAGTGCAACAGGGAAAGCTTCAGCCCGACGAAATCGACGAAGCCTTATTTGAAAAACATCTTTATACCCGGGGCATTACGGACCCCGATTTACTGATTCGCACCAGTGGTGAAATGCGGATCAGCAATTTTTTGCTGTGGCAGGTTGCTTACGCTGAAATTTATGTGACCGAAACCTTTTGGCCCGACTTCGATCGCGCTGAGTTTCACCAGGCTCTATCAAACTATCAGCAGCGCGATCGCCGCTTTGGCAAGCTCAAAACCAAAAGCTAATACCAATTCTCTGAAAACCAACATCAGATAGTTTTTTGAAACGCCCGCTCAGCGGGCGTTTCAAAAAACTATCTGATTTTGGTTTTCGCGGATAAATTATGGTCCTGTGAAGATCACATCATTCAAGTCTTTGCGGCTGAGGGAGTATTTGAAGGAACGTACAATGTCCCGTCCATCACTTCCAGCTTTCAGATAACGCACGGTAAACGCATCAATTTCCATCAAAATTTCGGCTTTCCAATCCGGTCGCTGCACATACCAGAGGTTAATTTCTTCGGTGTCGCGCTCACAGCCCTGCGATCGCAGCCATTCTTCGATTTCGGGGAGGGGATGGTTGTAAATCGGGGTTTCGGGAGGAGGAAGAGCCATGATGATGCGGAGAAGGTGGATAACGACGGTCTTGCAAAAAGTAGAGCAACCTGATCTTTATTGTAAAGATTTATAAAGGACTGGTGATGCGGTTTCTATGTTTTGAGGGGAAGTTTTAGGGCGGGGAGAATGGGGCGATCGCCCGTCGGAGATTCAGCCGCTTGAGGCGATCCATTTTCTTGCGTTCCGACAGCCGTCTCTGTTGGCAGTTTACTTGCCTGGGGCACAGGTTTGTTGGTGTTCAAATCGGTCCTTAGTGACTCTGGCAAAGGTGACGGGGCTTGAACCGAACCCGTCTTTGCTAACTCCTGTGCTCCGACCGTGTTTTCCCCAAACTGAGGTTTAGTAACGTCATTGGGTTCTGTCTCTGGGTCTGGAGAAGAAAAAGCAGATGGCAAAACGGTACGGAGAATTGCCGGTACGGGGACTTGGTTAAACGATTCCATCGCAATTTCACCCCGGGTCGCGCCCACCATGACCACGACCAACAGACACACCGCAAAGGTGACGCCCAAAATGAACAGGGCAAAGATTTCTCCGGCGGAGAGGGGGCGATCGGTGGGGTCGAGGTAAGCGGAGGAGCGGGGACGAGGCGAACCCGCCTGGGGCGAGTCCAGCGGCAGATCGGGGCGCATTACCCGAACCCGTGAATAGCCACTGCGGATGTCGTAGCTTGCCCGCAAATCGGGGCTACTCAGCGTGGCGTAGGCTTCGTTGAGTTCCTGAAACTTTTCGGTGGCGATCGCCGGAGGAAGTTTGGTTGTATCGGGGTGATAAAGCTTGCTCAACTCCCGATAAGCCCGCCGAATATCTTGCACAGACGCGCTGGGCGTCACGCCCAACACAGCGTAATAGCTGGAAGTTGACTTTTCTACCGACATAGCCCCAACCTCCCAGTCCTGGCGGCTGACCGTTCAGACTCACTCTGCATTGACCTGGCTGACCGATTTCTTAAACTAAACCTTTTTCAGTTTAATATTTCGTTATCTTAACTGGAAAATGTGACCTGAAAAACAGTCAGGATATAGCTTCTCTCTACAATACCTTCGCCATTTTTCTAAAACCCCTGATTTTGCGTGCGCTTCACGCACGCAAAATCAGGGGTTTTAGAAAAATGGTGATCATGTTGTCTATCAAGCAGGTTGATAAACCCCACGGGTGAGGCGAATTTGCGCCAGCGTAAACACAACGGGGATGATGCGACCGTAGTTGGTGGCGATCGTCCGCCAGCCCAAATCGGCAACCAGCCACATCCACAACGCCGGACCCAGGAAGGCAAAGACCGATCGCACCGCTCCGTAGCGGGCTGCACTCAATGCCATGGTGCGATAGGCAGTTTTGGCGGCGACTTGAGTGGCGATCGCCCCCGTTTGCGCTGCCTGCCGTGCCAGTTGGTATTTCGCTGCTTGAACCATCACCTGCCGTGCCAACTGTTGCAAAAGCCAGGGTCGTACCACCGAATTGATTGCCAGTACGCTGCCCCCCTTCAGCAACAAGTTCGCCGGGTTCTGCATTACCGTAGCGGGTAGCTGTTGCGCCAACTGAGATTCTGATACCGTTTGCTGCAATTCTCCTCGTAACACGCTGCGCTCTGCTTCGGGTAGTTGTTCCCAGGCACGATGGAGCAGGTGCAGGAAAATTTCTGCTTCGAGATCAGCCGTTGAAAGGCTCTGGGAATAAGGAATTTTGAGATAACGACAGACCCGCATCAGCACTTGCCGATAGCTCAACGTGCGTGTTTTGCCCCGCAATACGGTCATCCCATCGGCGGCTAGAAAGCAAAAGCGCTCCTCTAGCTCAAACAACCAGGTGTGGCGATCCTGACTCCGCACCTCCAAAGGTTCTGGGGTGCAAACATAGTCCAGTGGATTGAGCTGGCGGCGAAACAATATATCGGTAAGCGCTTCTAATTCTTCTTCCGTTGCCAACTCCAGAGCGGCTCTCACTTCGTCCACGTCGGATACCTCCACCGTCGCTTGAGGGGATTATTAAAAGGGTTTTGAAAAATCATCCAGCGATCGCATTTTAAGCAATGGAGCTGGATATCCCAGGGGAAAAAACGCGCAAAAATCGCCATTTGTCGGCAGGTTAATGCAAAGCTATTGTAATCCTTAGCACGAGCATGTGGGTTTGCCATAGCCAGTTCATCAACAGTCTCAGACATTTGGGATGCACTTAGGCGATCTCCTGAGAAAGAATATCCCCAATTTTTGAGAGAGGGCGCGGCTTAGCCGCGCCCTCTCTCAAAAATTGGGATTTTATTAATCCGCAGATCCCTAAGCGGGGCAGCACGGGGCATTGGGGAGGCGATCGCCCTCCTCCTCGCTGCCGACGAATCAGCCTACATGACCGGAACAGAACTCCACGTCGATGGCGGGATTCTTGCAGGAGTGGTTGCCGCTCCTGCCGCTAACGAAAATAGCTAAAATGCTTGAGCATACGCCTCTTCTACGAATTGTCCAAAAGCAATTTTGCGACTAATGAAACAGTCAATGCGATCGCCGAAAGCCATTGATAAAGCGCTTGGTGGCGTAGCTGTTTACGCTCTTCCTTGTAAATTTCATCCATCTTTGCACGTTGTTCTTCCAAACTTTCCGGCTGCTTGGGTTGTTTAGGAGTTCCAACACGCCGAATAGTTTTGTCAGCTAAATCATTAACTGCTTCTAAAGGATTTGTCTTGGGCAATGAATCGACTACTTTTGCACTAAGCTCCCCTGTTGATTGAATTAGCTTGCTAATTCCCCCCTTGGGCTGAGAATCTGTTTGATTGGAAGTTGGAACTTCCTCAGTTTTTTCGGCAGGTTTAGGCTTTGGTAAAGCGCTTGTAATTTTTGCCTGGATTGCCCCTGGCGCTTCTAAAAGCGCACTAACTTTACTCTTTGGCTGAGTTTCTTTTTTCGGCAACTCCGTACTTTGTTCAACTTTTTCAACAGGCTTAGGTTTGGGCAAAACTTGGGTCGCTTTTGCCTTAAGTGCCTGAGTAGACTGGAATATTTTGCCCAATCCTTTCTTCTGTACAGATTCTGTTTCCGCCATGAGTTTTTCTCTTGATGCCCTAAAACAATAAGAAAATCCACAGGAATATAATCTCTATAAACTGGCACTCAAGGAGTTAATAGAGTCACCCCTGCTTACACACCAAAGCATTTTGACCTGGTGTATTTATGGTTCCCATGTTTTAGCTAGACTAACGGCTCCAAAGGATAAATCACCCTGAATTTCACACCCCATTTTGAGGAAGCTAAACCTGTTATTTTGCTCCCAAATTTTTCACGCTTTAAGGTATTAATCCTCTAACGTGCCACGGGTAACGCCGAGTTGGCTCTGAAGCTTTAGGGTTTTCCAGAGTTTGGCTCCGCTGATTTCCCCGGCGAGGAGTTGGCGATAGGCGTTGAGGGTGTGGCGCATTTGGGTGGGGCTGTCGTGCAGGAACTCCAGGCGGAAGTGGCGGAGTCCGAGTTGGAGAAGGCGTTGGGCGTATTCGGCTCCGGTTTGGGCGGTGCCGTTGAAGAGGGTGTTGCGGCATCCGGCATCGGCGTGGAGGATGTGCTCCATTCCGGTGCGATCGCGCAACTTCACCTCCTGGCTTTCGCAGGGTCGCCCGCAGTTCGTGTAGTCGGTGCCATCGGAGAGGAAGGCGCAGAAAACGCAATGCTCCATGTGAAACATCGGCATGTGCTGGTGTAGCGTAACTTCCAGCCAGTCGGGGGGGCAGGTAGTAAGCAGCGATTCCAGTTGGCTGATGTTGAGGTCGTAGGATGCCGTCAGGCGCTCCAGCCCAAACTGGCGGAAATGCTGTGCCGTGATGGGATTGGCAACATTCAGCGAAAAATCGCCAATGCAGGGAAAATCTGCAAAAAATTGCAAATGGTCGTAGTTGCGGATGAGGTAGCCGTCAGCATGGCTGCGGCGCACCTGTTCCAGAATCCAGGTTTCGTTGGGCTTGGTGATGCGGGGTGGCGCAACGAACAAGCGCACATGGGCAGCATCCTGATCTGCGCGGAAGCGCTGCACCTGCTCCACTGCCTCTCGATAGCGTCGGGGATCTTCCAGTTCGCAGTAAAGGGTTGTGATCCCTGCTTCTAGGGCGGTTTCCAACTGCGCCAGATTGCGCACCAGCACGATCAACTCTGGCTGAGTATCGACATGATTCGGTGCCACGGTGAGCATCAAGTCCTGATAGGAGACGTTGGCTTGGAGTTGCCAGCGTTTGGGTTGTTGCCGCAATATCTCCAACCGTTCCACGACTTCACGCCGCATCCGGTTCAGTTCGCTGACGGGCAGCATCACCTCGCCTGCGAGGTGGGCGGTGAGGCGGTCTAAGTGGAAGGGGGTTCCCCCCAGGCGACCGAATTGAGCGGTGAGGCGATCTTCACCGAGGGGTTGCTTTTCGGCTTCGACCAGTGGCATCTCGGACTCGACCTGCGCTACATTGCCCTGCTCGTCGCGGGCGATCGCCACCAAATTCTCCCCAACCGCTCCATGCACCTCCATCCGAATGGGACGCTGGAACTGGGGCTTATCGCTGGTGTAGCTCTGACGCAGGCGCTTGTCCAATTCGGGATCGCTGGTTTTCCAGAGGCGATCGCCCACCTTCACCCGCCGCAAGTCCACATCCCGCCGCCCAAAGGTCAGCACCGTTTCTTTGCCCTGGCGATCGACGGTGTAGACGCGCCCGCCTTCCTCCCGTTCCGCAGGCTTGCCCGCATCGAAAACGACCCCATCCCCCGGTTTCACAGGCGCTTCCAGTTGGAGGAAGAGGCGATCGCCCTTCACCCGCGTCACCGTTCCCAGAAAGACGCCGCGCTTTTTGCCGAAGCGGGCATGAACGAGTTCCTGGTTGTTGATGCCGTTGAACCAGCCCGTATAGAGTCCGCGTGAGAATGCCATTTCGAGGTCGTAGCGGTCTTGATTTTTCCCCTGACGAGGGGCGCTAGGGGGGATCTCCCCAACCGCTCGATCGAGGGATTGGCGATAGACGCGGACAACATTCGCCACATACTCCGGTGTTTTCAGCCGTCCTTCGATTTTGAGGGAGGTGACGCCTGCTTTGACGAGATCGGAGAGGACGGGCAATCCGGCGAGATCTTGGGGACTGAGGAGGTACTGGCGATCGCCCAAATCCACGGGCTTTCCGTCTGCGATTAGCTCATAGGTCATGCGGCACGCCTGGGCGCACTCGCCCCGGTTCGCCGATCGCCCACCCAGCGCCTCGCTGGTGAGACACTGCCCGGAATACGCGACGCACAGCGCCCCATGCACAAAGACTTCGAGCGGCAATGCGACATTTTGTTCTGCAATCTGGCTTTGAATTTTCTGAATTTCCTTGAGGGAGCATTCCCGTGCTAGCACCACCAACTCGCAGCCCAGGTCTTTGGCAAAGGCGACCCCAGCGGCACTGGTGACGGTCATCTGCGTGGAGGCGTGGATGGGAAAGTCGGGCGAAAGGTGACGAATCAGGCGACAAATGCCCACATCCTGCACAATTACCGCATCTACACCCGCTGCGATAATGCTGCGGAGATACTGCTCCGCTTCCGGCAGTTCAGCGGGAAACACCAGGGTGTTCAGGGTGACATAGCCTTTCACACCCCGCCGATGCAAAAACGCCATGAGTTCCGGCAGATCCGCTTCCGTAAAGTTCTGCGCCCGCATCCGCGCATTAAACCGATCCAGCCCAAAGTAAATAGCATCGGCTCCATTCTCCACCGCTGCCTTCACGCAGTCCCAGTTGCCCGCCGGAGCCAGCAACTCTGGAGGTTTCACGCGTTGATTTGAAGTACTGTTCGCTTGCGAAAGTGCCGCCGCATCCATATCTGAAGCCAAAACCCAACCTCTGCGATCATACCGTGCTGATTTTCGGTTGTAGGAGTGACAATAGAAGCAATGGAAGCTTTTACGCGGAGCAGATATCCGCTTCTAAAGCATCAATAAGTATTCTGAGTCGGGCAAATCGAGGAGTTTCTTCATGACTCTTAAGGAGCAATTGATCGAGGAACTGGCTGATGTTCCTGAACCGCTGATAGTAGAAGTTCTCGATTTCTTGATGTTTTTAAAGGCAAAACAACAAGAAGATGCTGAAGATTTGAGCGATGCACGCGAGGCTTTGGCAACCCTATCTATAGATGAAACGGTTGCATGGGAAGACCTTAAGGCTGAGATGGGGTTATGACCTATTGCGTCGAATTCCTCAAACCAGCGGTTAAACAGTTCAAAAAACTCCCATCCCAAGAGCAGCAAAGGTTACGGCTCAAGATTGATGCGTTGGCTTCTGAGCCACGACCAAACGGAGCGATTAAGCTTTCGGGGGAAGAGGATCTTTATCGTTTAAGAGCGGGCAATTATCGCGTTATCTACGCGATTCAGGATGAAAAGCTCCTAATTTTGGTCATTAAAATCGGTCATCGGCGCGATGTTGATCGTTAGACCGCTCCACCCCCCAACCCTCACAACACATCATTACGAAATCACAAGTTTTCGGATTGGAAATGATCGGCATAGCCGCGAATAAGCTTCCGCTCTGGGTGGCGGTAGGTGAGTTTTTTGCTGGTGGTTTTGCCGAGGCTGACCAGGGATTCTGCCATTTTGACGGCGGCAGCTACGGAATCAATAACGGGCACGCCGAGGTGGTCTTCCAATTCCTTTTCTAGACCGCTCATGCCAGCACAGCCGAGGCAGATGGCTTCGGCTCCGTCTTCCTGGATGGCGACTTGGCTGATGGCGAGGAGTTCTTTGAGGGTGGTGGGGCGATCGCCCTCGGTATCCAGTACCGAAAGCGAGGTGGTGCGAACAGAGGCACAGCGATCGCTCAGCCCGGTTTTCTGAACTGTTTTTTCCACCATGTCGCGGATGCGGTGGAGGGTGGTGACGACGCTCCATTTGGCTGCCAGCATGTTGGCGACATAGAGGCTGGCTTCGGCAATGCCGACCACGGGTTTTGCCGTGATTTCCCGTGCCGCCTCTACGCCAGGATCGCCCCAGCAGGCAATGACGAAGGCATCGGCATCGGTGTCGAGGATGATCTGCTCCAAAATGCCGGGGATCGCCAGGTACTCATCGTAGAAGCTCTCGATGGATTCGGGACCGGATTGGGGTTGCACCGTCACGATTTCGGTATGGGGGAATTTGGCGGCTTGGGCTGTCGTGTCGATGTTTGCCGTCATGGGATGGCAGGTGTTGCCGTTGATGACCTTGATGCGGCAGAGCGGAGGGTTGGAGAAGGAGGTCATAGGAGAAGTTGTTTAGAGGATCGTTGAAGATAGTTGAGGTGAGTCTTGGGGAAGATTGTCGCCTCTCGTTTTTTCATGCGACGCTAGGGAAAATGCGATCGCCCCCATTCTGGTTTCTATGCTTTCCGCCTAATCGAAAGGATGGGTTCTGTTGCATACTGTATGCAGTCCTGGCTCAATGGACTGTGTTTGAGTACACGATTGAACACCTCAACAAACAGATAGAGTGCTGGCAGGATAATGATTCTGAGCCTCGACCGATACTGTTTTGCTACGCACTGCCTGCCGCACAACCAACTGGGCGCAACGCTGCTCATTAGATCCTTTGGAGAACCCCCTTCCCTTGCCTTCACTGCTTCATCAACAATCCGCCCTGCAACTTGCTGACCAGATTGCTCGCCGGGAGGTGCGATCGCTCGATGCGGTGCAGGCGTGTTTACAACAAATTGAGCAGCGAGATTGGGCGCTGAAAGCTTATATGACCGTTTGCCCAGAGGAGGCGATCGCCGCTGCCAAAAAGGCAGATGCAGAGGTGGAGCAGGGCGATCGCCTCGGTGCTTTGCATGGAGTTCCCATCGCGATCAAAGACCTGACCGCTACAGCGGGGATTCGCACCACCTACGGTTCGCTGTTGTATCAGAACCATGTGCCAACCTATGACGACCTCTGTGTGGCGCGGCTGAAAGCGGCAGGGGCAATCATTCTTGGTAAGACGAATACTCCAGAATTTGGCATGGGGGCGCATTGCACCAACGCGTTGTGTGGACCAACCGTGACGCCTTACGATCCCAGTCGTAGTTCCGGTGGCTCCAGTGGCGGGTCGGCAGCGGCGGTGGCGGCGGGAATGACGTATCTGGCGCAGGGAACGGATATGGGTGGCTCGGTGCGAACCCCAGCCAGCTTTTGTGAAGTGGTGGGTTTGCGTCCCTCTGCCGGGCGCATCCCTCGCTATCCGAAAGCGCTACCCAGCGAGTCGTTGGTGACGGATGGGGTGCTGGCGCGAAGCGTGGAAGATGCGGCACTCATGCTCTCGGCAATGGCAGGGTATGACGCTCGCGATCCCGTTTCCCTGGCGACACCCCAGTGGGACATGCCAGAGTTTTCGGAAGCGATGGGCGATCGCCTCTCTGGCAAAATCCGGTTGGGCTACAGCACCGACCTGGGCATAACCCCCATTGACCCGGCAGTGCGGGATGTGTTTGAGGGGGCGATCGCCCGTATCGCCTTCGTCTGCAACTACATTGCCCCAGAACATCCAGACTGTAGCGCCGCCAAAGCGACGTTTGAAACCCTGCGGGCTGCCATTCTCTACCAAACGCACCACACCTACCTGGACAAGCACGCCGAGCAGATTTCCAGTACCGTACGCTGGAACATTGAACGGGGCAAAGGGATAACCGCTGAGGCGTTGCTGGCAGCAGAAATTGAACGGGGGCGGCTGTATCAACGCTTCCTCAAGTTTTTTGAGTCCTATGATGTGCTGGCAACGGTGAGCGCCAGTGTGTTGCCCTTTCACCAGGGTTCGCAAGAGATTCTAGAAATTGACGACACTCCTCTGGAAAACATCATTGATTATTTACGCATCACTTACGCCCTGACTTTGACAGGTTTACCCGTCATTTCGCTGCCGTGCGGGCGGACTCCAGACGGGATACCTGTCGGAATGCAATTGGTGGGCAAGCCTCACGAAGAAGCTGAATTACTCCAATTTGCTTACTTGCTACAGGAGAGTTTTGACTTCCGCCATCAATGGGAGGGGCAGCAATACAACCGTTGAGCCGTTGAATCTTGTCCTGGCTTTATGCTCTCAAAAAGAAATGAACTGCTCTTTCTCTCTATAGGATGAATGGGTTAAGCTCAAGTTCTCTTGTATACAGAATACAAACATAGTGTTGGTGGATGACAACATGATCGCCATTTTTCTAAAACCCTTGATTTTGCCTGCGTTCCGCGCACGCAAAATCAAGGGTTTTAAGAAAATGGCGAAGGTATTGGATGACGTACAGGAAGAAGTTTTGCCTGTCTATCAAGGCTTCTGACTGGCTCGGCTACCTTACACTTTGACTCTTACTGCATTTTTTGACGCTGCATCATGACCAAACGAATTTTGCTCGGTATGCTAACCCCCTCCTCCAATACCGCATTGGAGCCGATCACCAGTGCGATGGTGCGGGAGATCCCCGGAGTGTCGGCTCATTTTAGTCGGTTTCGGGTGACAGAGATCTCGTTGAGCGATCGCGCCCTTCAGCAATTCGACCTGCAACCCCTGCTCGATGCCGCGCACCTGCTGGCGGATGCCAAAGTGGATGCGATCGCCTGGAACGGCACCTCTGCCGGGTGGCTGGGCTTTGAGGCGGACATGGAGCTGTGCCGCGCTATCCATGCAGCAACTGGAATTCCCGCCACAACCTCGATCCTGGCGTTGAACGAAATCTTTGAACAAACTGGGGTGAAGAAGTTTGGGCTGGTCACGCCCTACCGTCAGGATGTGCAGCAGCGGATTGTGGAAAATTATCGACGCCACGGCTTTGAGTGTGTCGCTGAGCGGCATCTAGACTTGCAAGTGAACTTTTCTTTCTCCGAAGTTAGCCCCTCAAATATCGCTGATATGATTCGGGACGTGGCTGCAACGAGTCCCCAAGCCATCACCACCTTTTGCACCAACCTGAGAGCCGCACCTCTGGTACAGCGGTTAGAGCAGGAAACCGGAATTCCCATTTATGACACCATCTCTGCGGTTGTCTGGAAATCCCTGAAACTGGCGGGAGCCGATCCTACCCATGTGAAAAATTGGGGGCAGCTTTTTCAGCTAGATGCGTTGTCGCCCCAGCCACGTTAGCAACGACATTTTCTCCCTCTTCCTCCTCTCCCTCCCCATCAATCTTTTCCCATGACAAGTTTTGATTTTGTAATTCGGAACGGCACTGTGGTCACGGCTGCCGACACCATGCGCTGCGACATTGGCATCCGCAATGGCAAAATTGCCGCCCTGGCTACCGAACTTCCCACCACGCCAAATGACATTGATGCTACTGGCAAGCTCGTGCTACCAGGCGGGGTGGATGCTCACTGCCACATGGATCAGCCCATGTCGGGCGACGTGGTGATGGCAGATAACTTCTACACAGCAACCCGCTCTGCCATTTGCGGTGGCACGACGACGGTGATCCCGTTTGCCTGCCAGTTCAAGGGCGGTTCGTTGAAGGATGCGGTGGAGGATTACCATCGACGGGCGGATGGTCATGCTATGACGGATTACGCGTTTCACTTGATTGTGGCAGACCCGACTGTTCAGGTGCTGGCTTATGAGTTGCCCTCGCTGATTCAGTCGGGCTACACCTCCTTCAAGATCTACATGACCTATGACGACCTGAAGCTGAACGACTACGAGCTGCTAAATGTGCTGACGGTAGCGCGGCGGGAGGGGGCGTTTGTCATGGTTCATGCGGAAAATGCTGACTGCATTGCCTGGATGGTGGAGCAGCTTGAGGCGGCAGGGCACACCGCGCCCCGCTTCCATGCCGACTCGCGCCCCATGGTGGTGGAGCGGGAAGCAACCCATCGGGCGATCGCCCTCTCGGAACTCGTCGATGTCCCCATTCTCATCGTCCATGTCTCCGGGAAGGAAGCGGTGGAGCAGATCCAGTGGGCACAAAACCGGGGGATGAAGCTGTTTGCCGAAACCTGCCCGCAATACCTGTTTTTGACGGAGGAAGACCTGGGGGGTGATGGATTTGAGGGGGCGAAGTGCATTTGCAGCCCACCGCCGCGCGATCGCTCCAACCAGCAAGTGATCTGGAATGGGCTGAGCAGTGGTGTTTTCCAGGTGTTCTCCTCCGACCACGCCCCGTTCCGCTACGCCGATCCCCAGGGTAAGCAAGTGCAGGGGGAAGAGACGCCGTTCCAGTACGTCCCCAATGGCATTCCCGGTATCGAAACGCGCTTGCCATTGCTGTTCTCTGAGGGCGTCGGCAAAGGGCGCATCGACCTGCACCAGTTTGTGGCACTAACTTCGACGAACCCCGCAAAACTCTACGGTCTCTATCCCCGCAAAGGCACGATCGCCATTGGCTCTGACGCCGACCTGGCGATTTGGGACGCCGAACGCGAAGTCACCCTGACCAACGCCATGCTGCACCACGACGTAGACTACACCCCCTACGAAGGCATGCAGATCAAGGGGTATCCGGTGATGACCCTTTCCCGTGGTGAGGTCGTGTGGCGGGATGGCGAGATTTTGGCAACGGAAGGACGGGGGCAGTTTTTGCCGTGCGATCGCTCCCCCTTCGCCCAACCCAAGGTGCGATAAACCCTGGTATTTGTGGTGGTTGCCGGGGCGGGTTTGATTGTACGTTGATGCCACCCCAACGGTTGCCGCGAAACCCGCCCCTACGGTTGTTCCAAACGCCCGCATATTTCCGGGGCGATCGCCCCATCCCACCCGTAGGGGCGGGTTTCGCGACAACCTACCGGATGATGCAACACCCATCACCAAACCCGCCCCGGCAACCACAACCACATCGGGGCGATCGCCCCATCCCCCCGGCAACCACAACCACATCGGGGCGATCGCCCCATCCCCCCGGCATCCGCAACCCCATCGGGGCGATCGCCAAACCCTCCCCGGCATCCATGCATAAAAAAAATCCCTCCAGATTCTTTGTCTGGAGGGAGACATCGTTTCTTGTTAGTGAGGACTAACGCTGTGGGGACTGTGCCTGCTCAGGGTTTGCTGCAACCCTGGTTTACTTTTGTTCGGGGAACAGGCACTTGTCGCTGTCGCAACCGGAGGGACCTGCCTCAAAGATTTCGCCGGAGTCGTAGCGGGTGAGGGCTTCGTAGAAGTCGGTAATCCGCTGGCGTTGTTTGGCTTCGGCGTTCAGGCGATCGTAGGTTGCTTTGTCAATTTTTTCGAAGGGGAGGCGGGGGAAGGGGGCGTTGAAGCGTGCCAGGAGGGCGGCGCTGATGTAGCCTTTGTCTGCGGCGATCGCCCCATAAATCGCCTGTGCCAGGTCGTCGATCTCCTCTTCGTATAGCTCGATGGTGGCGCTGGTGTTGTGGGCGGTGTAATGCTGCTGCACCTGCATATAAAAGTCGAACTGTGCCAGCGCGGAGAATTTTTCGATGGGTATTTCGTCGGCTCCGGGCAGGTTGGCCCAGGGCACTTCGACGGGGATTTCCACCAGCCACTCGGTGCAGCGGGGGTCGAACGGGTCGTTCAGCAGGTTGCCCTGGTCGTCCTTGTCAGACTGGGAGGGAACGATGGTGTAGCCGTAGTCCATACAAGCAAGAGCAATGGGGTCGTTCTTGCGGAAGGTGATGCGGCGGATGAAGCGCTGTGCCTTGGGGGGGTGCCAGCCGGGGCTAGCTCCGCTCAGCAAGGACTTGGTGCCCGCTGGCTGGACGGTGGTGCAGCGGTTGGGGCGCTTCAAGCCGTGGCGATCGCAATATTCCCACACGGTCTCATGGACGATCGCCTTCCAGCGGCTCAGATATTCCTGCTCTTTCGCCTTGAACTCCAACCCCTTCATGGTGTCGGGGCGACCCTCTGCCCACCAGCGCAGCCACTCCGTTCCAAAGGCATTCACAAAAAAGTCGAACAGCCCGGTAAAGGAGACACCCACAATGGGGTCTTCCAGGCGCGATTCGTTGTAACGGGGTTCGGCAAATCGATGGTTTAGCAAAGCAGCAACGGACAATGCACCCGCTTTGAAGGCGGCTTCCTGGGTCTTCAAATCCTCAGGATCAATCTGGTTGAGGTGAACTTCCGCCAGGTTGCAGTGGAAGTTTTGCCCAATGATTTCGCCGCAGGGGTTCAGCCCATAGCGCCCTTCACCCTGGGCACGCCGCTCCGCTTCCCCTGCCCACTGGATTGCGCCTTCACCGGAATAATATTGCTTGCGAACGGCGTCGGTGCATTCCTCCAGGGTGGGCTTGCGGTGGAAGACGCGGGTGTGGTTTGCCATCCGCAGGGCATCACGTTCAGGGTCGATGCGCCAGTTGCCATTTTCGTCTTGCTGCCAGAGGTTCTCTTTCGCTGCCGCTGCGAGGGTGTCTTCGCTGTCGAACTGGCGCATCCCGGCGCTGCGGCGGATGTTGCCCGCAACCACGCAGGCGGCGGCTTCGTCAATCAGCAGGCAGCACTCCACCGAGTCCAACTGTCGCCCGATCGCCTTTTTGAGAATCCGCGCACACCGCTCATACAAAGCAGGCAGGCGAATGGGGTTGGCGACACCGCCGAAGCCTTGCAGCCGCTCCCCAGCGGGACGAACCGAACCCAGGTCTACCTCAAGCTGCACGGTTCCGGCAAAGCGCTCATCAGACGAGAGTTCCAGAATGGTCTGGTAAGAAGCAACCCAGCCCTGGCGGCTATCGCCCACCCGCAGCCGAACAACATTGCCCTCCACTTCAACGGTGGTGGCTTCCTGGCGATCGCCCTTCGCCACGGTGCCGACTTCACCGATCACCTTCACCTGAATTTCGTTGCGAATCACAGGCAGTTGGTTGATGTACTTCGGTTCCAGTACCGCTCCCGTGCCACAGCCCATCATCGCCAGATCCATCATCAGCCCAAAGGCACGCCAGTCCACCACATTCGTGCTGGTGCAGTTGTAGGCTCCCGAAAAGTTCTCTGGCTTGCTCGCCCAGTCGGTGCCACCCACCCACAGCCAGCGCCCCGAGGGCAGGCTGTAGAGGTTGCGCTGCATCCGGTTCAGCAGGTCGGCTTCGTTGTCGGTGAGCTTGCCCAGTTCGACGATGCCGCGCAGGGTGCGATCGCACACATCCTCCCAGGTTTCGCGACGGTCGTCGGCGACTTCACCCAAACGGCTGTAGGTGCGGAAAAAGACGGGGTAGGCAGCCGGGGCGGTTACCGGGAATGGACTGGTTTGACTGGGGCGATCGATGTTCTGAACCATACGGATACTCTCAGCGTTGGACTCGGTTTAGTAACTCGTAGATAAATAGGAACCTGTCACATATAGCGTTTAGTTCCTAAAGGACACACTATATCGACTGTACTCGAAATTTTCAATAAATTTTTTCCTTTGTAAAAAGCGTTCCTTTATAAAAATTTAGGAACCAAACTCCTCAAAGGATATTCATTTTTTCCAGGATGTTCATCTTCTTGTGGTGAGGGGACGCCAAAAAAACTGCCAGAAGGATCTGGCAAACCCATCAATTTTTTAGGTATCATTCTGTTCCTCGTTCGAAATTAGAGGGATCCACTAGGATAGGAGCAGTTGCCCTTCATGCTTGCTTCTTTTTCTAGCCAGGGATAGAGATAGACGATCGCCCAGGCTGTGACCATTACTGGAGAAAAAGGTGGGTGATGGGCAAAGTGACGAAATCTGAGCGGTGTCCGAAATGGCGATCGCCCCTGGTGTAGCTAACCGGGGTGCGTCTCCCGCACCACCCATCCCTACCTAACCTTCTTGTACTCTCCCGTGAGTTGAAGCATGGCACTGCCCCAACCTCCGACTCAACCGCCCAAATCGAGCAAGACCCTACTGGGCGCAATTACCCAGGCTGTTCAGTCGGCGCGAGTCAATTTTTCACAGCTCAAAGTCAAGCCCAATAGCCAGGTGCCGGAATTATGGGTGGAAGATCCGGAAACTGGTAAGAAAGAGGTTTATCCGTTGTTGGGCGATCGCTACCTGTTGGGGCGCAGTTCCAGCAAGTGCGACATCGTGGTACGCAACCCCGTCGTCAGCCAGCTTCACCTGTCGGTGGCGCGAGATAGCCGCAAACCTCGCTCCCCCTTCGTGCTGCGGGATGAAAACTCTACCAACGGCATCTATCGGGGCAAACGCCGCCTCCCCAAGCTCGTGCTGCAACATGGGGATGTGCTGACTCTGGGACCACCGGATCTCGCGGATGCGGTGCGCATCGAGTACCACAACCCGCCGCCTGCCTACATGAAGGTGGCGAAGTATGGCTTGTATGGTTTTACGGGGATCACTGCCGCGACAGCCTTGTGGGTGGGAACTCAGTGGACAAGGTTTGCGGTGCGTCCCCTGCCCCAATCCGTGCAGGGACCCGTCATCGTCTATGCACGAGACGAGGAAACTATTCTCAATCCCCAGCGCAACCGTGCTCATTTGGAGCTGGAACAGCTTTCAGAATTCTCCGACTATCTGCCCGATGCCGTCATCGCCTCGGAAGATAGCCGCTACTATTGGCACCTGGGGGTAGACCCCATCGGCATCTTGCGGGCGCTGGTGACCAACATTCGGGGTGGACAACTGCTGGAGGGCGGCAGCACCATCAGCCAGCAGCTCGCCCGCAACATCTACCGGGAATATGTGGGCACCGACGACTCCGCCGGACGCAAACTGCGGGAAGCGGTGGTCGCCCTGAAGCTGGAAACCTACTACAGCAAAGATTTCTTGATGTTGACCTACCTCAACCGGGTGTATCTGGGGTATGGCAACTATGGCTTTGAGGATGCAGCCCGGTTCTACTTCGGCAAGTCTGCCAGTGAACTCACGCTATCGGAAGCGGCAACCCTTGTGGGGATCTTGCCTGCGCCCAACACCTTCAACCCCATTCAGGACTACGACACAGCGGTGGAGTTGCGCGATCGCGTCATCAACCGCATGGTCGCCCAGGGCAAGGTGAGTGCTGAGGAAGCGGCACGGGCACGGCGATCGCGCATCGACATCAACCCAGAGGCGATCGAAGAACTCCGCAGCAGCATCGCCCCCTACTTCTATGGTCAGGTGTTCAACGAACTGGAAGACCTGCTGGGCACCCAACTGGCGCAGGAAGGCAACTTCATCGTCGAAAGCACCCTCAACCCTCGCTATCAGGAGATTGCTGAAGAAACCCTCCGCACCACCGTCGAGACAACGGGCTACGCTTCCGGCTTTGAGCAGGGGGCAATGGTGACTATCGACTCGGCAACCGGGGAAGTGCTTGCCCTGGTGGGTGGTCGAGATTTTTTGGAGAGCCAGTTTAACCGCGCCAGTCAGGCGATCCGGCAACCCGGCTCCACCTTTAAAATTTTTGAATACATTGCCGCTCTTGAAAATGGCATTTCTCCCTACACCCAGTTTTCCTGCGAAGGCTTGGTGTGGCAGGGGCAGGAGTTTCGCGGCTGCGAACGCACCGGGGCTGGCAGCGTCGATATGTTCACCGGACTGGCGCTATCGGAAAACGTGATTGCCCTGCGGGTTGCCCAGGAAGCAGGCTTGCAGGACACCGCCGCCGTTGCCCGTCGCCTCGGCATCTCCACCGAGCTAAACCCTGTTCCCGGACTGGCGCTGGGGCAAAGCGAAGTCACGCTGCTGGAACTGACGGGAGCTTACTCTGCGCTGGATAACCAGGGCGTCTTCACTCCACCCCATACCATCCGCCGCATCCTCGACAGTAGCGACTGCGAGAACCCCGATGATGTGCAGACCTGCCGCGTCATCTACGATGTCACCCAGCAGGGCAGACCCGGACGCCCCGTGCTGGAACCCGATATCGCCGAAACCATGACGGACATGCTGCAAGGGGTTGTCCAGGGCGGCACAGGAACCGCTGCCTCGATCGGCTTAGGGGAAGCGGGGAAGACCGGAACCAATAACGACAACCGGGATTTGTGGTTTGTCGGCTTTGTCCCCAGTCGTGATCTAACCACGGGCATCTGGTTTGGCAACGACGACAACACCCCCACTGGCGGCGGCAGCTCCCAGGCGGCACAGCTCTGGGGCGACTACATGGGGCGTGTGGTGCGGTAAGGACGGGCGATCGCCCTTTACCCCTCGCTGATCAGGGTGAGCAGTTCGTCGGTGGACATCTTGCCGCTCATCTCCGTGCCTTCCAGCAGGCTGTCGGCGAGGTCGCGCTTGTGGGCGTGGAGATCCACGATCTTGTCCTCGATGGTGCCCTTGGCGACGAGGCGGTAGATGGTGACAGGGCGCTGTTGCCCGATGCGGTGGGCGCGATCGCTCGCCTGATCCTCCACGGCTGGGTTCCACCAGGGGTCCATGTGAAGCACATAATCGGCGGCGGTGAGGTTCAGTCCTGTGCCGCCTGCCTTGAGGCTGATCAGGAAGACATCGCCCTCTCCTGCCTGGAACGCATCCACCCGCTTCTTCCGCTCCTTCGCGGGGGTGCTGCCGTCGAGGTACTGGTAGGCGATTTTCTGGCTATTCAGGTAGTCCCGCAGAATATGCAGGTGATCGACGAACTGGCTGAAGACCAGGGCTTTGTGATTGTTGGAGAGCAGTTCCTCCAGCACCTCGCCAAACAGTTCGAGCTTGGAGCTACTGACGGGGGCGTTGGGCATCACCAGCTTGGGATTGCAGCAGGCGCGGCGCAGTTTCATGATTTCCGCCAGCACCTGCAAGTGCTTGGCTCCCGCTTCGGCGCTGCTGTCTGCCAGTCGGTTGATGGCGTCTCGCCGCAGGGCTTCGTAGAACGCCATCTCTTCAGCGCTGAGTTCCACATGCAGCAAGATTTCTGTGCGCGAGGGTAGTTCCGAAAGCACCTGGCTCTTGGTACGGCGCAGGATGAAGGGTTGGATCAGCTTTTTCAACTGATGGCGGGCGTCTTTGTCCTGGTAGCGCTCGATGGGGGTGGCAAAGCGCTCGTTGAATTTTTCCAGAGAACCGAGCAGACCGGGGTTGATGAAGCGGAACAGGTTCCACAGTTCCCCCAGGTGGTTTTCGATAGGGGTTCCGGTGGTGATGATCTTGAAGCCCCCCTGAAGGCTCATGGCGGCTTGCGATCGCTTTGTTCCCATGTTTTTAATCGCCTGTGCCTCATCCAGCACAATGGTTTCCCACTGCACCTTCGCGAGCATCTCTGCCACCTCCTCCTGTTGCAGCAGGCCATAGCTGCACACCAGCAGGTCAAAGGGCTGGAGGTTGTCAAGGAGTTTCTGGCGATCGCCGCTACCAAACTGAATCGGGTTCAGGGTGGGGGCAAACTTCTCCGCTTCCGTCAGCCAGTTCATGCCAACGGAGGTGGGCGCGATTACCAGGGAGGGACCCTGGGGCGCACGGGAAAGGATCATCGCCAGAGCTTGTAGGGTTTTGCCCAGCCCCATGTCATCTGCCAGACAGGCTCCCACACCCCAATGTGCTAACCGCGCCAGCCACTTGAAGCCATCGATCTGGTAATCCCGCAACTCCGCCTGCAACGTAGACGGTACCTGGGGATTAATCGATTCCATCTCCTTCAGGCGCTTGAGATGGTTTTTCCAGTGCTTATCGACCTTGAGGTTGCCCACCTCGTCGGCAAAGTCCTGAAGCGCCACAGCCGCCAGGGGATGGAAGCGTGCCTTATCCCCCTGTATATCGGAAAAGCGGCGAAACTCATCCAGGCGTTTGCGAAAGGCTTCGGTGAGGGCGAGGAACTGCCCTTCGCCCACCTTCAAAAAGCGACCGGGGTTGTTTTTCAGCAGTTCCATCAACTGCTGCATCGCCATCACCTGCCCGTCGGGCAACTGTACCTCGCCGCTGGCTTCAAACCAGTCCCGCTGCTGGCGGATGCTGAGCTTGAACTGCCCCAACCCCAGAGTGGAGTTGACTCGCAGCTTTTCGCCTTCGGGCCATTCCAGAATCGCCCGGTTCTGCTCGGTTTCTGGGTCGCCCACGCCGATCGCCTGCAACTCCGTCAGCAACTCCAGGCAATCTTCCGGGTCGGGCAGTAGCCACTCGCCGCCCTCCTCCTCATTGCGGCTGAGGGTGGAGCAGTCGGCGACCAGTTCGTTCGCCCGTTCCGATTCCTCCGCCAGGTTGCGCGTGGTTTGTAGGCGCTTGCCGTCGATCTCCGCGATCATCGTGCTGCCGCCATGCCCCGGACGGATATAGGGACCCCCCGCCCCAAAGGGACGCACCCGCAGCGCCACCTTTAGCCCTTCGCCCGCTGGCAACAGGTGGACATGGGGAATGCTGTCGGCAGGCACTTCCTCCGCATCCGCCGCACCGCCGCCCACATCCGACTGCACCGTGACAATGCCAGACACGGCGTTGATGGCAGTTAGCACCTGTTCCTCCGCCGCAAGGGGAACGTCCAGACGGTTCTGGTAGCCAATGATTTGGGCAATGTGGCGATGTTCCTCAGACACCTCGACCACTTTTAGGCGGGTCGGTGTTTCCTTCTCCAGCACCACAGGTTCGTCTGCTTCCAGGTTAGACAGGTCGGGAAACAGTTGGAGGACGAGGCGATCGCCCTCTTCATCCCGCTGCACCCGCAATTCGGGTTCCCCCTTCACCACATCCACCCGCACCGAGGGTGCATTTTCCCAAAACACCAGCGGATGCCCAATGAGGGCGGCGATCGCCCCCTTCTTCCAGTAGTAAGCCCCCGTATAGTCTGCCCCCAGGTAGCTCGCCACCTTCTGATCTTGCGGGGTCATGTAGTTCAGATCATCTGGATCGCGCAGGCGCTTGAGGGCGATCGGGCGTCCCCGGCTCCAACTGCCCGAGCTACCAATTTTCTGCTCGCGGGGTGTAAAGCTGTAAAACTTGTTGGAATCGTAGGTAATGAACCATACCAGGCGCTTTTCAGACGCTCCCTTTGCCGCAGGGGGTTCATAGCGCAACTGAGCCAGGGCTTGCAGCGACAGTTCCCAGATTTCGCGGTAGGGAATCATGGTGGCAAGAGCGCCCCCATAGTTCTCGGGTTGCAGAATCTCGACCTGGGTATCAAAGGAGCTTTTGGGTTTGAGCACCGCCAGCATTTGTGCTGCTTCCAGCGCCAACCAGCGATAGCCTGCGTCTACGGCGGCTTTGTAGAGCGGGTCGAGCAACCGGGGGAGGCGCTTTTTGGCTTCATCTCGATTAGTCCAAAACAACACCAGCGACTTCACCAGGGTTTGAATGCTGTGGGCTTCGTTATAGCGCTCGATGGGCGCTTTACGAATGGTTTCGCGGAAGGAAATATCGCCCATTTGCATGGCAATGAAATGGTTGAGCGCCAGACCACTTTCCTCTAAGTCTGTTTTGCTTTGGGCGTTGACGCGGGTCTGCCGCAGGGCTGTCTCTAGCCGATCTGGCGTTCCTTCTTTCAAAAAGGTGAGGATATAAAACAGATCGCCCAGTCCATCCAGCAGGATGTTTTTCATTTTGTGCAACTTGCGGTGGGCGCGGTGGGCTTCGGTAAAATGGGCGATCGCCGCCTCCTGATCTCCCGTAACAAACGCCAGGATGCCCCGAAAGGTTTCTCGCTCATAGGCTTCCAACCCTTCCGCCTGCCGCAGAGCCGTCTGCGCTTCCTGCCAGTTGCCCCGCACCAGATGTTGCTCAATGAGGGTGGCTTGCAGCAGGGGCGATCGCCGCCGCTCCCCGGTTTCCACTTCCTCCTGTAACAACTGAAAGGCTTCCTCCGCTGGCTCTAAGTGCCGCATCGAGGAGTCAAGGATCGCCCGCAGCGAGGTTTGGTACATCGCAGGGGGCAGGGTTTTGAACCAGCCCGGGTCGAAGGGATTGTTGCAAATCCGCAACAGGATTTCGCTCAGGGGTAAGAGCGATCGCCGTGTCCCATAATTGGCATACTGCACATAGCTTTCGTAGTAACGCTCCACCAGGCGCATGTTCTGTCGATAGAAGCTGATGCGGATCTGGCGAATCAGTTGATCCTGGTTGGTGAAGTAATAGGGTCCGTTTTTGCCATAGGAATGAATCGGCACGATGTCCTGCACCGCATTGGCAAGCACCTCAAACCGATTGGCCCGAATTGCATCGCGGGTCACATACTCCACAATCAAAGGATTGCAGCGGGGATCGCGGTTATCGGATGGCATCAGCACGTTTTTTTCCAGCAAACCCACCAGCCGCTCCATCAGCTTGCTGGAACTGATGGGCTTGCCCACCTTGTCACGAATGCCCGTGCGCTGAAACGCCACAGGAAAAACCGCTGCCCGCATCGGTTCGTAGGCAACTGAAAACAACTGAACAATGCATTGATCCAACTGAGGTAGAGCATGATAAGTCTCGATCAGGCGATCGCGCATCGAGTCAGTTTTAGCGTGGGAAGAGGTCATATCCAAAGGAAGCTATCCAACAAACTAATAGAGAACCGATCACAGGTCAGCCACATCAAAGAACAATTGGGAGGATGGAACTGTTCCAATCTCAATGCTACCTATCAGAACCAAAAATTAATGAATATCCATTCATCAACATTCACACCATGCTTTTAAATCCCTTGATTTGGCGTGCAGAAGCGCACGCCAAATCAAGGGATTTAAAAGCATAACGAAAGCATAACGAAGGTATTGATCCATCTAGCATTGATCCGTCTGATAGTCCATCTGACCGTTACCGCAACTGCAACACTGGCAAACCAATCCTGGCAAACCAATCCTGGCAAACCAATCCTGGCAAACTATTAACTTTCTAGCCTAACGCTTCGTCTGCCCCCTTCAATGAAAAAGACGATACAGAACAGGAAGGCTTTTCTCCGACACCTCACTTCTGATAGCGCCGATAGTGCCAAATAGCGCTTAGGGGTTAGCAAAAAAATAAAATTCCAGAGAGAGGGGGCGAAGCCCGCGCCCTCTCTCTGGAATTTTATTTTTAAGCGAGTCCCTTAACAGAAATTCATTTGACAGAAACCCATAAAACCGTATCATTGAATACAGAAACTATTTTGTTTTTCTTGCCGTCGTCAGGCGATTTTGCAAGACTAGCACCTTGCCGAGTTGAGGCAAGCGGCTGGAGCTGCTCTGATGCAACCCAAGGGTTCGTCGGGTGGCGGTCTCAGGCAAACCGTTTCTGCGACGAACGCCACAGGTCAACTCATCATTCATTCTCCGAATTCCTTCAAGTGTTGTTCTAATTCCATTTGTCCATTGTGATCAGGGAGGTTGTTATGGAATTGCATTATCGTGGTGCAACTTATGAAGCGCCAACTACAGGGGTCGAGTTCTCTGAAGGCGAAGTTATCGGGCAATATCGCGGTGCTGTGCTACGGGCACACCAGGTAAACCGTAAGCTTGCCTCTCAGGAAAAACCCCCGATGAAGTATCGCGGTGCATGGGTTCGCTAGACGCTTGTCCCTTAGGGAACTCCAGGCAAAACGCGACAATTTGTGGATGTAGCGAAGCGGCACTCCCATTGGGGGTGTCTTTTCTTTTATCTCTTGCTGAGCTTTGAGAAAAATGACGGTTCAAAAATCCCTCGCCAGAGAGAATCTGAATTTGTCTGCGGTTTGCTAAAGTGCTATGGGCAGCGTGTGTGTGTGCAAAGCATCCTGTCGGCAACCAATAACGGGATATGGGCGATCGCCCTCCTGGTTCCAGGTTGGCGGTGCAGGGTGCCAAACAGGGTGCCAAACATTGAGGCAACCCCATATTCCAGATACCCAGTAAATTACCCGGTAAATTACCCGGTACATTACGAGGACTGAGTTATACAACTGAGAGCAATGGACGATCTTGTGTTTATCTCAAAAGTGTTTCTGATTTCGGCGGGTGTGTCGGTGGTCATCCGCTATGGTGCACCGTTGCTGTCATGGTCGCCAACCCTATCACTCGTATTGGGTATGGTGCTGTTGCCATCGCTGCTGCTGGCAGTTGTTTTGGTTTGGCGTGGGAAAACCCACGCAGGTTCTAGGGTTCTGGGGGACAAGTCGTAGCAGGGGATAAGTCGTAGCAGGGGATAAAGCCGAAGGGCGATCGCTCATTTCACCGCACTCCTCTCTTTTGATTAATAAAATTTGGTGATTAATAAAATTTGGTGATTAATAAAATATGAATTAATCAAATCGGAAGCACACTACTCACCTGCCCATCCCATTGCCCTCTTTCAGGGGGCTTGCCCCAAGAGGAACCTAACCCAAAGGAACATAAAACGTTACAAAAGAACGCCCTTATTTCCGTTGTTTCTCGGTTACTTCAGGGCATATGGGAGACAAAAATGGCGGGGAAAGTCCCAAATTGGGGATAACCTGCCAGGACAATCGAGACTCAACCGCAATTTAACCTAATTTTTTCATCTGTTTTTCTTATTTAGATTTGATAAAAGCTGCTGCTGGAGAACGACTGCATGTTGGGCGCGATCGCAGGTGATGTGATTGGTTCGGTTTACGAATTCAACAATCAACGCACCAAAGACTTCCCCCTTTTCCGAGAAGACACTACCTTCACCGACGATACGATTTTGAGTGTTGCCGTTGCAGATGTGCTGTTGCACGGAGGAGACTACAGCACTGCCTTCAAAACCTACTATCGCCGCTATCCCAATCCCAGTGGCGGGTATGGTGCACGATTTGCCCAGTGGGCAGCGTCCCTACGCTCGGAGCCTTACAACAGTTGGGGGAATGGCGCAGCTATGCGGGTTAGCCCGGTGGGGTTTGCCTTTGGCAACCTGGAAGCGGTGTTGAAAGAAGCCGAACGCACCGCTGTCGTCACCCACAACCATCCCGAAGGCATTAAGGGGGCACAGTCAACCGCCGCCGCCATCTTCCTCTGCCGCACCGGAACCTCTAAAGCCGATCTCAAAACCTACATCGAAGCCACGTTTGGTTATGACCTCAGCCGTTCCCTGGATTCCATTCGCCCCACCTACCGTTTCGATGAGTCCTGCCAGGGCACCGTTCCCGAAGCGATGATTGCCTTTCTGGAATCCACGGATTTTGAAGATGCCATCCGCAATGCAGTTTCTCTGGGAGGGGATAGTGATACCCTCACCTGTATTACGGGGGGCATTGCCGAAGCGTTTTATGGCAAGGTTCCGGTGGCGATCGCCCAGGAAGTTCTCAATCGCCTGGATCCCCATCTACAAAAGATCACCGCAGAGTTTTCCGCCAAATACCAACCGTAGACCGGGTGTTTCAGTTCTAAGGATTGTGAAGGAAAACCCAGAATTTTTGATGAGCAGCGCGGCATTGCCGCGCTGCTCATCAAAAATTCCGGGTTTTGTTTTGTACGTGATCCTTAGAAAAGATCATGCGGTACACAGGCTCGCCTTTTTCCAGGGTTAATGCCTCCCGCTCGGTGACGATGGGGAAGGGGTTGGGGGTCTGCTCAGGGGTAGCGGTTTGGCGCTCGAAGGCGGGATGTTCCTGGAAGCGATCGCCCATCTCCAGCAAGACCTCTTCGACATCCGATTGCAAAAACACCTGCCCCTCTGGCATTAAGTGATCTGCAAGGATCTGCACCACCTCTGGCTGCACCACTCGCCGCTTCTGGTGGCGCTTTTTGAACCAGGGGTCAGGAAACTGCACGGCTACCCAGCGCAGCACCCCGGCAGGCAATGACTCCAGCATCCAGCGCAGGGAATTGTTGGCATTGCAGAAAATAAAATGCAAATTCGTCAATCCCGCTTCATCCCGATGGGCATTAGCCCGAATCACCAGCGGTTCGCGAATCTCCAACCCCAGAAAATTCCACTCTGGAAACTGCTCTGCCATCGCCATCAAAAAACTCCCCCGCGCACAGCCAATATCTAGCAGCAGCGGTTGGGTTGGCTGTGCAAATACCTTCTCCCACTCTGGCGGTTGGGTAGGAGTCTGGTATTTCTCGCTGAGGGGATTAACATGTTGTCGGACGCGAACAGCCAAGGGATTCTCCGGGTAAAGTGTCGGTGGTAGAGCGATGGTGAGGGTTATTGCCCGCAGCAGCGATCGATGCCGAGGCTATCGAGCAGCAGGTCGCTAACGGCATTGGCGACGGCAAACTCGCCATAAAAGCTCTGGGAAAAGTCAAAGCCCTGCATCTCCGTGACAATCGCTAGTACCAGGGAGCCGACATCATTTTCGCCCTCCAAACGCTGGCGCACAAAGACGCGGCTTGCCCGCTCGGCAATATCACCGTTCACCGCTTCGGGAATGAACTCCTGATCGAGCCATTGATGCAGCGCCGCCTTTAGCCAGCGCCCTTCTTGTTCAGCATCATTTACAGGGGGCAAGGTGATGGGTTGTATGGGTTCTGCCATAGCACAGACCTCGACGATGGGGATCCACAAGTGTTGAGAAAAGGTTTGGGAGAGGGGCAAGCCGCAAGATCATTGAGTGGGACGATGGTATCCGCATCCAAACCGTTCGTTTTTACGGATTACGACAGGCATCCTGTGAATCTATTGAAGAATGCCTTTGCCCTGTCGTTGCCAATGTGACTTTACTTACTTTGGGTTTACTTTGGGTTTACTTTGGGTTTACTTTGGGTATTTTCTTTTGCAAATGGACAGACCAACTGCATCAGAACACCCTGTCTTGAACCCCTTGTGTCAGAGTCTCTTAGTCGGTTGCTCATAGCTGTTCATAGCTGTTCATAGTGGCTCATAATGAGTCAATTCATCATTCCATCATCATATAGTGCTGTGCAAGTCAGAGCAGGACAGATGTATTTTTGGGAAAGCGGTTGGCTACGCTGCTCACAAGCGCGACTCAAATGAGCGCATACCCGCCTGCCAATATCCCAAGTTGTCTTCGCCTGTTTGGCGATCGCCCTGAACGTCTCACTTACCAACCATGTTTCCGTTTCAATACGACATTCCCAACATTGTAGAAAACTATGCCCGTGGCTATTTTTTAATGGCAGACGAAAGCGGGGAAAACCTGGGTTGGTATGGCAGCCGCGAACGCACCCTAATGCCGTTGGATGAGCGGTTTCGCTATCCGCGATCGCTCCGTCGGGTGCTGAACCAGGAGCGCTTTGAGGTCGCCATCAATCGCGACTTTTTGGCGGTGGTCGAGGGCTGTGCGAACCGGGAAACCACCTGGATCTCCAACGACCTCAAGGAAATTTACTGGGAACTCCACCAGGCAGGGTTTGCCCACAGCTTCGAGACCTGGCAGGGCAGCGAGTTAGCTGGAGGCGTCCTGGGCATTACTTTGGGGGGGGTGTTCATTGGTGAGTCGATGTTCTTCCGCATCCCCGATGGCTCGAAGGTGGCGCTGGTGAAGCTGGTGGAACGGTTGCGATCGCGCCATTTCCAACTGTTCGACGTGCAAATGATGAACCCTCACCTGGAGCGCTTTGGAGCCTACGTCATCGACAACAGCACCTATCAGCAGTTGCTCAAAGGCGCATTGAAACAACCCTGTCGGTTCCTCTAGTCCTATTGTGCGAAACCCCATTGTGCGAAACCCCATTGTGCGAAACCCCAGAATTTCTGATGAGAAGCGCGGCATTGCCGCGCTTCTCATCAAAAATTCTGGGGTTTATTTCGTACGTGATCCTAAGCAAAACGGACGCGCAAGGCGTCCGTTTGTTGTGAGATGGAGGGATTGGGGCGATCGCCCCAATCCCTTCCATGATTGACCTACAGCACTAAAACCGCTGGTTGTAGGGCAGCTTCGCCAGCAACCGTGCCATTGCGCAAATGCCTGTCACGCCAGCAAAGGTCAGCCCAGCCCCAACGAAACCGCTGAGCAGGAGGAACCAGGGAGAGACGAAGGCACCCAGCAACGTTCCGGTCAGCACCAGGGAACCGGCGATGATTTGCACCTGCCGCATGATGCTGATGGGGGCATTCTTATTGATCTTGGTAAGGTAGCCCTGGCGCTTCCATTCTGTGATGCCACCATCCAGGTGCATAACCTGGTCTGCCCCGGTTCGGAACAGCTTTTGTGCGGCTTCGGCAGAGCGATTACCCGTCTGGCAGTACAGCACCAGATATTTACCTGATTCCGCTGTTACCGCTGCCGGGTCGAACTTGGAGAGGGGCATGAGGTGGGCACCGGGGATATGCTCTCCTGCAAATTCCGAAGGTTCCCGCACATCGATCAACGTTACCTGGTCTTGCTCCATCCACCCATGCAAGGTGGCAGGATCTACGTTTTGCAAGCGATCGCGCAGGTTCTTGGCATTAGCAACAGTCATGGACAAACTCCTTTTGGGTAGCGGTGTAAGTAGAGGTGGATGAAGAATTAGAGGAACAACAGGAACAGCAAAACTCTCGGCAAATCAGGGGCGGTTTCAAGCCCTTTGGCTAGACCAGCCAATACAGATTACGGATGAGCGGGGGTTTAGGCGATCGCCCGCGCCACATTCCCGCAGCGCTCGTTGGCAGGAACCGCCTCCATGATCTTCTTGGGATCGGGCAAATTCAGGCTGCCCATAAACTCGATGAAGTTAGTGCGATCGCGTCCGGCAAATCTTGGATTCCAGCGCTTCTCTTCGCCGATAGTCGAAACGCTGTGCCCACGGTAGTCATGCCCCGGATATACCAGCGTCTCGTCGGGCAGGGTGAACAGGCGCTGCGTCACCGAGTCATACAGGGTTCCGGCATTGCCGCTCTGGAAGTCGGTGCGACCACAACCCCGAATGAAGAGGGCATCGCCCGTAAGTAGGTGCGTCCCGTTCACCAGGTATGCCAGGTGGCTGTCGGTATGACCGGGGGTGGCGATCGCCTCAATCACGATGGAACCCACATACAGCACTTCCCCATCCTTGAGATGGCGATCGGCACAAGCTGCCTGTGCATGTTCGGGCACAATGCCCTGGCACTCGCACAGTTCCCGCAGCTTGCCCGTCCCGGTGATGTGGTCGGCGTGGATGTGGGTTTCCAGCCCATAGCGCAGGGTCAACCCCAGTTCGTTCAGCAACTTCAGGTCGCGCTCCACCTGTTCGAGCACCGGATCAACCAGAGCGGCTTCGCGGGTTTCGGGGTCTGCAATGAGATAGGTATAGGTCGATGTTTCCTGGTCAAAGAGTTGGCGAAAAATCATAGCATTCACTCCTAACTGAAATTGCTGATGGTCGGCAGGTGCAGCCCTCAAGGCTTTGACAAGCATTTGGCAGTGATCTAAGGGATCTGGCGGCTATCTGGCAATACCAGGAGAACTTGCGGGATGCCTGACCGAGCAATCTTTATATCACTATATAATCATACGCTTATTGAGGTTGTCAATCTTTTTCTCTTGCCCTGTGGTGAGGGATCTGCGGATTAATAAAATCCCAGTTTTGGGAGAGAAGGCTGGCTCTGCCAGCCTTCTCTCCCAAAACTGGGATTTTATTTTCTTGCAAGTCCCTCAGGGGATTGAGCGATCGCCCCTCCTTGTCCAAGAAATTTTCTGACCAATTTTTCGTTACCCTATGAGCCAATCAGCCACATCTCGCAACAAACTGGCTCAGCAAAACGTAATATCTGATGATCCATTGATATAAGCAAGTAGTAATATAATTGACCCATAGATTCCGCGCAAGAGGTGGATGGGCGATCGCACTCCAGTACGCTCAGAAGTACGCTCAGAGCCACCCGCTTCTCTTGCGTCTGGGGTTTTGCCATGCCTGCAAAGGAGGCATGGTTCACAATGGAGAGCCGCTTCAACAATCCCGTCCGGGGTTTGGGATTTCCAAAAACTCAAAAGAACCTGCAAACATCACAAAAGCGTACTTTCAACGTCACGAAGGAAACGACCTATGACAGCAACCTTTAATCGGGGAACCGACGCCTCCTCCACCCACACCCAATCGCCACAGCAGCAAACAGTCAAGCGTCAACTACGCCATCAGATCGTGATTGTGGGTGGCGGAGCCGCTGGCATTACCGTTGCCGCCCAACTTTTAGAAAAAACAAAAAATTTAGATATCGCCATTATTGAACCGTCCGAAAAGCACTACTACCAGCCCGGCTGGACCCTGGTTGGGGGCGGGGTCTTCCAGTTGGAGCAAACCGTTCGCAACGAGCAAGACCTGATTCCCAAAGGCGTTACCTGGCTGAAGGATCGGGTGCAGCGCCTCGACCCCGATAACAACTGTTTGCTTACGGAAGCGGCAACGGAAATCTCCTACGACTACCTGGTGGTCTGCCCCGGCATCCAGCTCGACTGGAACCAGGTGGAAGGGTTGAAGGATGCCCTGGGTAAGGGCGGCGTCACCAGCAACTATTCCAAAGACTATGCTCCCTACACCTGGGAGACGATTCAAAACTTCAAAGGGGGAACGGCGATTTTTACCTACCCTGCCACGCCGATTAAATGTGGGGGTGCGCCGCAGAAAGTTATGTACATGGCAGACGACGCCTTCAAGCGCAAGAGTGGTGTCGGGGTGAACACCCAGGTGATGTTCTGCACCGCAGGCGGTTCCCTGTTTGGCGTGCCAGAGTATGCCAACAGTCTGGAGAAAGTGGTGGCACGACGCGGCATTGATGTGCGGTTTAAGCACGACCTCAAAGCCATTCGTTCTGAGACCCAGGAAGCCATTTTTGCAGTCACCCAGCCGGATGGGTCGGTCGAGGATGTGAGCATCCACTACGACATGATTCATGTTACGCCGCCGATGAGCGCCCCCGACTTCATCAAGAACAGCCCGCTTGCCGTGCCCAACAACCCCGGTGGTTGGGTGGATGTGAAGCGCGACACGCTACAACACAATCGCTATCCCAATGTGTTTAGCCTGGGCGATGCGTCTTCGCTGCCCACGTCAAAGACTGCCGCTGCCATTCGCAAGCAAGCACCTGCCCTGGTGGATAACCTGCTGGCACAGATGCAGGGGCGGACGGGCACAGCAACCTACAACGGCTACACCTGCTGCCCGCTGATCACGGGCTACAACTCCACCATCATGGCGGAATTTGGCTACGACAATCAGCTTGAGCCGTCGTTCCCCCTCGACCCAACCCAAGTGGGTTGAGGACAAGGATTCAGCACGCCAGTCCGTTTTAACGGACTTGTTTCAGGTAGCCCGCAATTTATTTGCGGGCGTTGCTGCGCCAAAGATACAACTCGCCTTATATCGATTTCTACTCGCTACAAATTAGTCCAGGTTCCGCCCAGTGAGTTCTACAAAAATATCTTCGAGGTTGGATGGGCGCACCATCATTCCGGCTTTGTTGGGCTGTTGCTCGAAGAAGGCGTCGGCTTCCTCCATCGTGGGGAAGAAATGGTAGTCCCAGCGATCGCCCAGCTGCTTCATGAGCAAGCCCTTGCCGTGCTTCTCGCGCATGGATTCCAGGGTTCCCAGCTCGATCAGCTTGCCGCTGTCCATAATGCCAATGCGGTTGGGCACGCCGTTGTTCGAGAACGAGGAGCCGCAGAGGTATTCCACCTCTTCCATATAGTGGGTGGTCAGCAACATAGTCATGCCCTGCTGGTTCAGCCCTTTGATGATTTCCCAGAGGCGGCGGCGGGTTTGTGGGTCGAGTCCGACGGTCGGCTCGTCCAGGAACAGGATGCGGGGTTCGTGGAGCAATGCCCGTGCAATCTGCAAGCGCCGCTTCATCCCGCCAGAGAGCGTCTTCACCAGGTCATCCTGGCGATCGCTCAGTTCCACATACTCCAGCCAGCGCTCAATGTCCTTCTGGCGCTGGGGATTGGGGATGTGGTGCATCCGCCCGTGGAATTCCATGTTCTCCCACACCGTCAGATCCACATCCACGCTCATCTGTTGCAGCACCACGCCGATCTGCCGCTTCACCAGAAACGGTTGCCGCACCACGTCATACCCCGACACTCGAATGCTGCCCTGGCTAGGCTGGGTCAGGGTGGTGATCATGCGAATGGTAGTGGACTTTCCCGCCCCGTTAGGACCGAGCAAGCCAAAGATTTCTCCCGGCTGAATCTCCAGGGAGAGATCATTTACAACCGCAGTTTCGCCATAGGTCTTAAAAACATTTTGCAGAATGACGGCAGCATCAGACATAGGTGAATTGGGCGATCGCGCCCACCAAAAAACAAATCTTCTTTACCTAAGTTAACACTGCTAGCTACCCGTTTGAAGCGAAGGGTGTTATAGTACCTGTGTACTACTGGGGACAAAGCGACCCAATTGGCTACCGAGGAAGACCTATGACTACTGGTACCAAAACCCGACGCTCCCGTAAAGAGCAGGCGGCGACATCCTCATCGGGCGATCGCATTCTCGCCCTCGATGCAGGTAATTATGATCTTAAATTTTTTGATGGAATTGGGCATCCCAAAGCCATTCGCTCCGTCCGGTTCCAGCTTCCCCAGGGGCGGGATGCGGTTCGCTATTCCGAGGCATCGCCGCTGATCGAGCTGTCCGATGGCACCCGCTACCACTTTGGCGCACAGGCTTACAAATATCGCCGCCAGCAACAAACGGTGGTGGAAAACAAGGTCGAACTGGCACGGATGCACCTCTATGCCTGCCTGGAACCCTGGAACGATTCCACCGAGTTCTCCTTGCAGGTGTATGCCTCCACCCCCGACCCCGACCGCAATGGGGAAGCCATGCGCGAACAACTGCTGGGGCTGCACGAATTTCGTCGCAACGACCTGGACTACCGTGTTCAGGTTACCCATGTGGAAGTGGAGCGGGAAGGCATGGGAGCCTACCGCTATGCCAAGCAACTGGGACTCGTCCCCGGTAGTGGCTACACCATCGTCGTGGATATCGGCGGCGGCACCTGGCTGACGCGCCTGGTAGACGCCGAGGGCGAAGTGATTGACGAAAATGTGATGGATCGCGGCGGGGCTTACGAACTGGCGGTTTCCATCAGCTTCGACAAGCGCCTCACCAGCGCCCTTGCCACCAGCGCCGACCCCAGCATCATCATGGATGGCTTCCGCAACGGGCATTCCTACGCCGACACGGAACTGTCCTGGGCAGAATGGCTGGACGAGCACCTGGACTCCTGGTTCAAGGGCATTTTCCAGACCGTGCGGGCACAATACACTCCCTACCTGCCCCGCGTGACCCGCTTCCTGGTGACAGGAGGCAGCACCCACCTGATTTCCGATCGCCTTGCCGGACGCAAGCTTTTCACTGTGATGGGCGATCCACAGTTCGCGAATGTCCGGGGTTTACATTCGATGTCGAGTGATACACAACTATGCATGACCGCCAACTAAGCAACGCTTTCCCTCAGCCGTCTTTCTCCCAAAAGGAAGACACGAAAACCAAAGACAACAAAGTGCGCCTCAGCCGCGATGTGCTGGACAAGGCTCAGATGATTGCGGCGGAATGGGGCTTGAAAAATGCGCGGGCGGCGATCGAAGCCGTCTTCCGGTGCTACGCCGACGAGTACCTGGGGAACACACCAGCCGGAAAGCGCACCGCCTTCCAACCCACCTGGACACCCCCCAAGCCCCAACCCAAGATGTCCGCCGCCAACAGCAGTTGCGAAGCGCTGGATGTCCTGGACGAGTTGTTAGCTTAAGTATCAAATAACAAACCAAAAAGGCACAGGGAGTACCAATCGGCTCCTCTGTGCTTTTGTGTCTCTGTGCTTTTGTGTCTCTGTGCCTCCGTGTCTCTGTGGTAAAAATTCCGGAGACTTCAGCGGCGGTTAATAAACAAAAATGCCGCCGGATTCCTGGATGTTGATGACCAATCCGATCGCATCTCCATCCAGATTTGGATTACTCAGTGCCCGGTAAACCTCGATTTTGACCCCATCGCTTGATTCGACCGCAATTTGAAATTCAAGGGATGGTGGATCTTGCGTTGCATCCACCTGAGAAGGATTGAGGCTGAGTAAGGTATCTGGGTTTACCAGTACCAGCACTACGGTTTCGTTAGGCTCCAGCGTCGCCGGTACTGCCAGTGGATCATCGGTGAACCCATAGTCTAAAGACCATCCACTGCGGTTCACCAACTCAATTTTTACCGGAAATTGAGGTTCTTCAATGCGAGCGATCGGTTCCCAGGGAGATTGGTTGCTTTGGGCAAGGAAGGAAAACACATCCTGCTCCAGAGGGGCGTAATCGGGTAAACGGTGTATGAGGGAGTGAGTCAAATTATCTTGATTATCTGCCTCATCTGCTTCAGCTGCCTTGCACCAGAGTTCTCCAATTCCCAGGCTCAGTCCTAGGAGAATGATTAACGGTAAACAGCGCATAGAGCCTTCCTTTTGCAATAACCTGCTTGTAAGACGTCGCATCTATGGGAGATGGTTCCAGCCCTCTTCTGATTTGATTCAGCAACAAAAATTTGATTCAGCGACAATTGGTTCAGCGACAATCAGTTTAACGACAAATAGAGGCTCCTTCTTGGTTCTGAATCGAGAAGGCATCAAACTCGCCGCCATCAAATTCGCCAGAAACCGTGAGGCGATCGCCCACCACAATATGGTTGGCTGTAAAGTCGCCGCATAGATTCCAGGTCTACTCGGAGAGAGCGATCGCCCGTATTGAGGCGAAACTCATCTTCCCAAACGCGCTCCACTGTTCCCGAAAGGGAATTTCCCTGGGCACTGACGCCCGATACCGTACCAAACGTTGCAAGTCCCTAAACGTGGCAGGAATATGACAACTCATCCCCATGAATTTGGTTTGGGTTTCCTTTCCTGAATCTCCTGAAAATCTCCCGTTTACCCCCTGCCCTTAGGGGTATAGTCACGAAAGTGAGAGCCTACAGAGTAAGAATTATCGTTTCTGCATCGGGCATTCTCACAATTTGGTGGATTGAGTGAACGGCTTTGTCATCGTGAAATATTTTTCATCGCCCCAAGCAGTGCAGGACGATCGCACAACTGAACAAGGAGCGATCGCCACTCTTCATCTCTTAGAGCTGACAACCCAAGACTTTCAGCGACACTATCTCCGCCCCGGAAAACCTGTTGTCATAACAGGATTATTGCAACACCAGGAACCCTGGACACTGGAGTTTTTGTGTCAGCATTTGGGGAATTCGGTTTTTCCTGTGCGGCAGTATGGGCGCGATCGCTACCAACAAGACAAGCGCGAATGGGCAGACATGGGCAGCGGCGTCACTGTCCACAGCCTTTCGTTTCGGGAGTACGCCGACCTGATCCGTAGCGGGCAGGCCTATGAGCAAGACCTGTATCTCGCCCGCTGTGGGCTTCAGGGCACGCCACTGGAACAGGCTGCTGTCCTTACCCAGGCGGAATCAGCGCTAGGCTTGTCGGGTTCCGTCACACCGCTCAATCTCTGGTGTGGCCCTGCCGGGCATACCTCCTGCCTGCACTACGACCCAATGGACGGGACGCTGATGCAACTGGTCGGCACCAAGCAAATTATCCTGTTCCCCCCCTCCCAGCTCTACAACCTCCATCCCTTCTCGGTGTGGAACCATCTGCTGCACGGAGCCAAACGCCGAGCGGTCTACAGCCAGGTCTACCCCAACCGCCCCGATTTTGAGTCCTTCCCCCGCTTGCAAGAAGCGCTTCCCTATCGGATTGATGTCACGCTTAACCCTGGCGAAATTCTCTTTATCCCTTCCGGATGGTGGCATGAAGTGACCTCCGTGGGCGAGGGACTGGTGTGCTCGGTGAACCGATGGTGGAACGTGCCCTGGGGGCGATCGCTCCGTAACTGGAGCAAATGGCGGGCACACCTGGGCAGTGTTTTGGGGCTACCCCATGTGTTCTCCAACCTCATCTCCGCCCTGCCGACAGCAGCGAGAGAGCAAAAGCTGAAGGAAATCATCCAGCGCTTCTGAGCCAGAGAAGGGGCACATCTGTCCAGTACGGATTGCGACTGGCTAACGTGCAGCGCCCTTCAGGGATTTTGACGGGAAATATCCATCTTTATCCCTTGTCTCAGGTTGAGGAAGGCTCACACTAAAGGTTGTGCCATGCCCAACCTGACTTTTCACTGAAATAGAGCCTGCATGGAGCGAAATACACCGTTGTACAACCGCAAGTCCTAAACCTGTGCCCTTCGTTTGCCCAACATTGCTCCCTCGAATAAAGGGCTCGTATAGCCTTTCCTGATCTATCTCGGAGATACCAACTCCAGAATCATGAACCTGAAAAAGGATGCTATTTTGCTGATTAATTAATGTTAGGCTAATCGGGCTATTTTGCGGTGAAAACTTGACAGCGTTAGACAAGAGATTACTCAGAATTGAATACAGCAACTTCTCGTCAACATAGGCATAGGGGCGATCGCCATACTGCTCAAACGAAAATTTATAGTTATCCCCGTGAGCTTCTTGAAAATCCTCAATTAAGTTCAGACAAAAACCTTGAATTTCAATCCAGTTTGGGTTGAAATCCAACTTTCCTGCATCAGCCCTTGAAACCATCAAAATATCGTTGAGTAGCTGCGTCATGAGTTTTGCAGAGGACTGAATGCGGTAGAGGCTTTTGAGGCGATCGCTACTCACTTCATACTTCAATCGCTCCTCCAATAACTGCGAAGAACCAAGAATCAGGCTAAGGGGTGTGCGAAACTCATGGGATACCATTGAAAATAGTTGCAGTTTCAGTTCACTTAATTCCTTTTGTTGAACCAGAGCTTGTTGAGCCGCTTCCGCCTTTTGCCGCTTGAGAGACTGACGATATAACAGCCCAAATACACCCAATAAGATACTAAACGATAGGATAGTACCCGCAGGTTCAATCACCATACGAATACGAGAGTTTTTTCTAATCTCATCAATTTGAAAAGCAATGATCTCTTCTTCCGTTTGCTCCAGTTCAGCAATGACTTGTTGAATTTCTTTGTAATTTTCTTGAGTTTGAGTCATCAAGGAATCATAGGATATGAATTCCTGCGATGACCCGTTACTATAGGCAATGGACTGTTCAAATAATCTTAGACGCTCATTAATTAATACTTCTAATATCTCCAGTCGTTGCTGTTGAATAATTGTGCCTGTTAAGGGAAGACGAATCCTGGCTAAAGTTATATTTAGCTGATCAATAGCAGCGTTATAACTTGCCAAGTTTTCTGGGTTATTAAACAGGATATAGTTCCAATGTCGAGATTCAGCATCCGCTAAAATGGTAGAAATATCCGTTAAGGCATCCAACAATTCATTCGTTTGTTGTGCCTGGTTAACGCTATTAATTAAGTGGACTGAGTTTTGATAGGATGTGAGGCTCATGGTCCCCATAACCACCAGCGATGTAACGAAGCCAACGGTAATCCATTTACCTTCACGGAGCCACTTCATAGCTACACACAGTAACAATCATGCGGATTTTAGTTGTTGAAGATGACGTTCAACTTGCAGATATTTTGATGGAAGCGCTGACGAACCGCCAGTATATCGTTGACGTTGCCTACGATGGCGTCACAGCTAAAGATCTGTTTGATGCCTATTCCTATGACCTGTTGCTGTTAGATATTACCCTGCCCAAGCTGGATGGAATTCGGTTTTGCCAGCAGTTGCGCGATCGCCATTCCCCCATCCCCATCCTCATCCTGACCGCCCGCGATACCGTAGCCGACAAAATCATTGGACTCGATGCCGGAGCCGACGATTACATGGTCAAACCCTTTGACCTGGAAGAACTGATGGCGCGCATTCGTGCCCTGTTTCGTCGGGGCAACACCACCAGCCATTCCACCCTGACCTGGGAGAATCTGCGCCTCGATGCTAGCACCTTCGAAGCCCAATACGGAACTGAATCCATCCCCCTCACCCGCAAAGAGTACGCCCTTTTAGAATTGCTGGTGACCAGCGGCAGACGGGTGATGAGCCGCCCTGGTATTATTGAGCGCCTGTGGAATATTGATGATGCCCCAACCGAAGACGCCGTTAAGTTCCACATCAAAACCCTCCGCCAAAAACTACGATCGGCGGGTGCCCCTGAGGATTTTATTGAAACGGTACATGGCTTGGGTTATCGGCTCAAACAAGATAAATCTCCCTAAAATCTCCCGAAATTCTCCCGAAATTCTCCCTGCATACTTGCCGAAGTATCCTATTGTTTAATTCGGCTTATCGGGTCTTCTTGATGGCGAAGTATCAAGAAAAAGTTGGAATATGGCTGATCAAATGTTAGTTGTTGGAGAGCCTGCTCCCTGGTTTATTGCGGCTTCTACCACGAATCCTAAATATCACTTTGGCTCTGTTGCAGGGCGTTATGTTGTTCTAAGCTTTTTAGGCTCTACTTCTATTGAAAATAGTCAAGTTTTTCTGAAAAATTTATCTCAGATTCGCCATTTTTTTGATGATGATTTCTGCTGTTTCTTTGGTGTGACGATTGACCCTGAAGATGAGGGGCGATCGCTCATCAAAGAACAACTCCCCGGCATCCGTTTCTTCCTGGACTTTGACCATCGCATCAGCCAACAATTTGGCGTGATGAATGAAGAAGGTCTTTATGTGCAATGCACATTTATCCTAGATGAACGCTTGCGTATCTTATCGGTTATTCCGTTTACAGCAGATACTAGCTCTCACATTCAAATACTGGAAAAATACCTCAATCAACTACCACCTTTGCCGCAAGGGGAAGCGACGATTCAGGCACCCATCTTAGTTGTACCTCGCATTTTTGAGCTGTCACTTTGTCAAGCTTTGATGGATTATTACAACAAAAATGGTGGGGCAGCGTCGGGTTTTATGCGAGAAGTGAATGGGCAAACGGTGGCGATTCGCGATGAGCAGTTTAAGCGGCGGCGCGACCAGGAAATTGAGGATGAAACGCTGAAGAATGCGGCAATGTATCGGATTCACGATCGCCTCGTTCCCGAAATCCATAAAGCCTTTCAGTTTTACGCAAATCGCATCGAGCGGCATATTGTTGCCTGCTATGACAGCGAAACAGGTGGCTTTTTTCGTCCCCACCGAGACAACACCACCAAAGGAACAGCCCATCGCCGCTTTGCCGTTTCTCTTAACCTGAATACTGGGGACTATGAGGGCGGGTTATTACGTTTTCCAGAGTTTGGACAGCAAACCTATACAGCACCACCCGGTGGAGCGGTCGTGTTTTCCTGTTCCCTTCTACACGAAGCAACCCCTGTCACAAAAGGAAAACGCTACGCTTATTTACCGTTCCTCTATGACGATGCCGCCGCCAAAATTCGTGCTCAAAACAGGGCGTTTATTAAGCATGAAGAGGAAGCTGTCAGCCAAAGTATTTAAGTGTTTTCTAAAAAAGAATACCCCTCTGTCATTCCCGCGCAGGCGGGAATCCAGGAAGGTTGTTTCGCAGTAAGGGATTAGCAAATAAATAAAATTCCAGAGAGAAGGGGTGCGGGCTTTGCCCGCGCCCCTTCTCTCTGGAATTTTATTTTTAAGCAAGTCCCTAACCAAGAAGCTTTTGATGGATGCCCATTTTCATGGGCATGACGGGGGGCTGCTGTCCTCTCTGATTTGCATGTCAAAAAGGGATGTTTTTTCAAAAATTACCTTGGCGGCAATTTTTTGAACCCTTTACGGAACTAATCGAATTTCTTTTTCCACGGGGAGTGCATCAAGGTAGTGGCGATCGCCCGTCAGTTTGGGCAGCTTAATCTGAGACTCCAGCATTCCCTTCTCCACTAACTTTTGGCGCAATTGTGCAAAGCTTCCTGTCCTCATCAGTCGCAAACGGGGAGATGGAATCAAGTCCGGTCGTTTCTTCGCGTAGGACACTTGTAGCTCGCATAAAACCTCATCGAAGCGGCGAATGAACTGCTCGGGATCGGAGAGATGCTGTTCAGGAGCCAACTCGATATTAACGAGATAGGGCGGTGGAACCTCACCAGATGTCAGCGTAATGCAGAAATTTTCCAGGGCAATGCCAAACTCCTGCTGGAGCCGCTGCATCGTTTGCACCACATGGAATTCAGTGGTTTTCTCCGTTGTTGAAGATAGGACGCCGCCCGTTCGGTGGCGGAAGGTGAAGATGGGGGCGCTGTTGAAAAAGCCTTCCACTTCCATCACATCGCCGATGTCGTAGCGGTACAAGCCGTTAAGGGCGGTGACGAGGATGCGGTAGCGATCGCCCACATTCAACTCATGGGGCAACACGGTCTGGGGTTGCGCTTGCTCCCACTCCGCTTCGGGGATGAACTCATAGAACCCGCTGTTGACCGCAAGGATGACGCCATCGGTGCCAAAGTCCCGATGCACGCCATAGGTGGCTTCCGCCGAGGCATAGGTGCCTCCAAATACCGGAGTATCGCCAAAGTAGTCGGGAAAGCGCTCCAGGTAAAAGTTCGATGTGCCGCCCCGTGCGGTGACGACAAATGCTAAATCCTTCCACACATCTTTGGGGCGGAGAGAGCCGTTGTTCTGCAAAATCTGCTGGAGTTCGGTGGCTCGTTGGGGATCAGGTTGCCACTGGCGTTCCAGACGATCGCGCAACTCTGGCTCTAGCTTTAGCCAGGGGGCGATCGCGCCCGTCTGCACATCTTCGATCAGGTTTTCGGCGTGGTTTTCCAGGTATTCGCAGAAGCTTAGGGCATACACCGGGAAGGTGGCACTGACGATCCCCAGATGGCGATCGCGCAGGGCAAACATCAGTGCCAGATAGTTGCGGGTCAGATTGTCTGCCGACTTCAGCACATCCAGAGGATGGGCGAACACCTGACGATACACTGCCCCCATCAGGTTGAGGTCGCCCACGCTGATGGGACCGTAGGCAATGCCCTGGGACGTCTGTCCGTAGGGGCGAGCCGAGTTGGTGTAGAGCATCTTGCCGAGGGGGCGGCGATCGCGCTGGGCAGCGTGGGCAGCAAACCCGATGGCGACCTGGTTCGCCTGACTCACCGCCCGACGCGATCGCTTCGTAATCGGCAGAATTTTCTGCTTCCCGGTTGAGCCACTGGTGAGGCTGAAGTACACCACCGGGTCGGGGGTCAGCACATTGGCTTCGCCCTGGAACGCCCGTTCCATATAGGTTTCATAGTCGCTATAGCGGGAAATGGGAACCTGCTGGCGAAAGTCAGCAACGGTTTTCACAGAGGGTAAGCCCAGATCCTTGCCCAGAGCAGTGTTTTGGTTGGTTTGGAGGAGCGATCGCAAAAAGGCTGCCTGCCGTGCTTCCGTTTGCTGGGTGTGTCGAACAAACCGCCGCCGCGCCTGCTGTGCCACCCCGCCAATCACATTCAGCACCAAATTTGCCATTCCGCCCTCTTGCTTACTCAAACTCAACCAAAAATGCAAACCGTTATTGCATACGGCATCCAGCGATTCTAAAATCTTGAATGCCCAGTCAGGAGCCTATCCGCCCCGCTTTTTGAAGCGTCACATACCTGCCAAATGGGTTTGCCTTCATGCCAGCACCACCCAGGGAGCCAGGACTATCTGATCCTCCCGCTGCTGCAACCTCCCAACGCCCAGAAATTTGCCCACTTCATTCACCATGCGCAGGGGGGCTTCGAGGGGAAAGGACGCCTCATCCGCCGCCAGCTTTTGCCCCTGACACCAGCGCTTTGCGGCATCTGGCTCTAGCGTCACGGTCGGGAGGGACTGCAAAGGTTGCTCAGGCGGCAGGAGTTGGAAGGTTGGGTCAGAAATTTGTGCCTCCAGGTCTTCCAGGGTGAGGCTATCGTCTAGCGAGAAGCCGCTGCTTTCGGTGCGGATCAGCTTGGCGAGGGTGGCTCCGGTGCCGACCGCTGCCCCCAGATCACGGGCGATCGCCCGAATATAGGTGCCCGACCCACAGGCGATCGCCACCTCCAGTTCCGGGAATGCCCCCGGATACCAGCCCAAAATCTCGATGCGGTGAACAGTGACGGTGCGAACGGGTACCTCCACCGCTTCGCCTGCCCGCGCCAGGTCATACAGCCGCTTCCCATCCACCTGAATGGCACTATATTTTGGCGGAATCTGCTCAATGTCCCCCAGAAATTGGGGAAGAAGGGCTTCAATCTGCTCCAGCGAGAGGGAATCGGCGGGATGAGTCGCTATCACCTCCCCTTCCAGGTCGTCCGTCGTGGTTTGCACCCCAAACCGCACCACCGCGCGATAGGCTTTGTCCCCTGGCAAAAACTGAATGAGCCGCGTTGCCCGTCCCACGGCAATGGGCAGCACCCCGGTCGCTGCCGGGTCGAGGGTGCCCCCATGCCCAACGCGCTTCTGCCGCAGCAACCGCCGCACCCGCGCCACACAGTCGTGGGAGGTCAAGCCCGCAGGCTTATTCAAATTCACAAATCCTTGCACGATTCCCCTAACTTCCTGCGTTCAACATCAGACTTTTTGTATCGGAGATTGTTTTGTAGCGCGACTCCGCGCGCTACAAAACAATCTCCGATACCATCCATTGAATCAACCCGGTGAGGCGAACTCCGACGCTGATCCAAGTCCCATTGTGCCGCTAATTGGCTTGCACATCGGAAAGGGCGGGGGGAGAAGCAGTCGTTTGCGGTTCTGCCATTGGAGACAAACTTGCCAACAGGGGCACCGCGCCAAAAAGAGCCAGCGTTCCCCCAATCGACAAAAGACTGAGCAAAATCATCTGTATTCGGGTTTGACGGTTTGATCTTGCCATAAAACAAGAGGCTCCTGATTGTGCGTAGACTCAATGAGCATTAGCCGGAAACACTCCTACACAAAATTTAACACATTAGTTTTTCTTGGGTTACATATAAATGAACACCCATCGCAAAAGGGAGAGGCGATCGCCCCTCCCTTTTGAAGTACGAGTATGGATAGCAGATGGATGTGTGGAGTTAGAAGTTGCTGAAGTTGGCGATCGCCTCCGCCACCCGCTCCGTCACTTCCGCCACAGGAAGCTGCCCCAGTTCGCCTGAAGCGCGCGTGCGGACGCTGAGCGCCTGCGCCTCTACTTCCTTGTCGCCAATTACCGACATCACCGGGATCTTCGCTTTTTCCGCATTGCGGATCATCTTGCCCAGGCGTTCGCCGCTCTCATCCACTTCTGCGCGAATGTTGCGCGTCCGCATATCCGCCGCCACCTGCCGCGCAAAGGAGAGATGGGAGGCGGTCACAGGCAACAATCGCACCTGCACCGGAGCCAGCCACAGGGGGAAATCTCCAGCATACTCTTCGATCAGAATGCCAATCAGTCGTTCCAGCGAACCGAAAGGCGCTCGGTGGATCATCACGGGACGCTTGCGGGAACCGTCTTCTGCCACATATTCCAGGTCAAACCGCTCCGGCAGGTTGTAGTCCACCTGCACCGTCCCCAGTTGCCACTCCCGCTCCAGAGCATCCTGCACCATAAAGTCCAGCTTCGGTCCATAGAATGCCGCTTCCCCGACTCCCATAAAGTGGGGCAGTTCCAGAGTTTCCACCGCTCGCTGAATGGCGTTTTGGGACTTCTCCCAGGCTTCGTCGCCACCAATGTACTTATCCGAGTCGGGATCGCGGAAACTGAGCCGCGCTTTGAAATTGGTCAAATTGAGGGCGCGGAATACCGATTGAATCAGTTCCACCACCTTCAAAAACTCATCATCCAGTTGTTCCGGCGTGACAAACAGGTGAGCGTCGTCCTGGGTAAAGCCCCGCACCCGCGTCAGCCCACCCAGTTCGCCCGACTGCTCATAGCGATAGACCGTACCAAACTCTGCCAGGCGCATCGGCAAATCCCGATAGGAGCGCAGCTCAGACTTATAGATCTGCACATGGAAGGGGCAGTTCATCGCCTTCAGCACAAAGCCGTCTTCATGCTGCCGTGCATCATCATCCTCCGCCATCATGGGGAAGAGGTCGTCGCGATACTTCTGCCAGTGCCCAGAGGTCTTAAACAGATCCACGCGCCCGATATGGGGCGTCACCACGGGCAGGTAGCCCCGCCGTATCTGCTCTTGCTTCAGAAAATCCTCCAGAGTGGAGCGTAGCAAGGTACCCTTGGGCGTCCACATCGGCAAACCCGGACCCACCAAGTCGCTGAAGACAAACAAGCCCAGTTCTTTCCCCAGGCGACGGTGATCCCGACGAATCGCTTCTTCCTTACGGCGCTGATACTCTGCCAGTTGCTCGGGGGTTTCCCAGGCGGTGCCATAGATGCGCTGGAGCTGTGCTTTCGTCTCATCCCCACGCCAGTAAGCTCCCGCAAGGCTTTCGAGGGCGATCGCATCGGGATCTAACTCTTCCGTCGATTCCAGGTGCGGTCCCGCACAAAGATCCCACCACTGATCGCCCAGGTGATAGATCGTGATCGGGTCTTCCTTAATATCAGCAAGAATTTCTAGCTTATACGGCTCTTTGATTGCCTCAATGCGTTGGGTCGCCTCCTCCCGCGACACCACTTCCCGCACCACAGGCAACTTGCGGCGAATAATCTTCGCCATCTCTTTCTTAATCGCCTTCAAATCTTTTTCGGTGAAGGGTTCTGGATTGTCGAAATCGTAATAAAACCCGTTTTCAATCCAGGGACCGATTGTGACCTGTGCCTTGGGAAATAACTTTTGCACCGCCATCGCCATCACATGGGACGCGGTATGGCGAATCCGCTTCAGACGCTCGGACTCGCTGGTCTTGGGAAGCACAATCTTTTTCACTTCAGATTTCATCTCAGATTGAGCTTCAGAGGCTTCTTTGGGCACTACATTCGACATTGCACAATACGGGTGAGTAACGGAACGGTTGAGTCATGGACTCGTAGAGTCACAAAAGTTCTAAGCTTTTGCTGGGCACTTTTGCTGGGCATCAAACCCAAGTCAATCCTATCTTAGTTGCCCTTTCCCTGGGTTAGGATCACGTACAAAATAAAACCCAAAATTTTTGATGAGAAGTGCGGCAGTGCCGCACTTCTCATCCATCAAATTCGGGTTTTATTTTATTTTCAATCCTTAGTAGAGTGAGAACCGATTCACAGGGGTGGCGATCGCCAAATTGTTACAAAACGTAAATCGCGTTAATATTAGAGGAAAGATGCTAAATCTAGTATTAAATTCATGTTTGATGCACAACCTCCTCCAGAGCGGGAAGAGTTGATGAACTCTCTGCTCAAGCCTTTGCTGGATGACTTTCAGTACTGGTTTGAGCGATCGCGTACCTTGCTTGAGCAAGAGCAAATTGGCTTCTTGGAGGATGAGACACAGGCAGATTTGCTAGCGCGCCTCAAGCAAGCGCAGCAGGCGGTAACCACGTCCAGTATGTTGTTGCAGGCAACAGAAGGTCAAGTTGGCGTCGAAATGTCTGTTCTCATGGAATGGCATCGTCTGGTTGCCGAATGTTGGCAAATCGCGATGCGCCACCGGGTCGAAACCTCCTCCCTCCAATCCTGATGCGGCTTTGATGTCTCCGGTTTATGTCTCTCATATTCTTCTTGGAGCTTCTTGGAGCACTTTTTTGGAGCATTGTTCTTTGGCAGGTTCTGGCGGGTTGCCCAAAATTCTCTCTACCAGGTCAAGACAATGTATAGACAGATCGGTACAGTAGAGATATCAGATGTGGAGATATCAGTTACAGTTTGTGGAATGCGGGTGGTTCTGACCTGAGCTATTGCAGTAAATTTCTACATACAGCCCTAACACGCAAATCGGTTCTAAAAAAACTTTTTTGGCGAGCTCTTTGAAATCTAATTTTGAAATCTAAGTAGATACGGGAAAAAGCGACATGCTTCACCTACTTTATATCCTTGCTTTCACAGTATTGGCGTTTCTGGCGGTCATGAACCTGATCCGCAGCATGATGACGCTGGGTTCAGAGTCTGTCCGTTCTGGGGGAAAATGGGGGCAGGGATTGCCCAGGAACTCTACCTCGCGGACTCGACCACCCCACCCTGAGCTGGTGGACCGTGATGGAAGTTTGATCGATGAGCCATACCTCGTCATGAAATCCATTTCGGTGGATGATGCTCGAGAACGTCTTGATGCTCTCTACAACTCATCGCCGGGTGCGGTTGATCAGAAGCAGGATGATAATGCTTAGTCGCTTTTTCCCAGCTTGTTACAGTTAAATAGAAGTTAGGGATCTGCGGATTAATAAAATCCCAATTTTTGAGAGAGAAGGCTGGCAGAGCCAGCCTTCTCTCTCAAAAATTGGGATTTTATTTTCTTGCAAGTGCCTTACATGGCACTGAATCGTGGGTGAGTTCTTAGAACAGACGGTTCAAAGTCGAACGACCAATTCAAAAAGCCTTCGGGAACTGCTCCCACATCGTCGCTGTGAAGCAAGAGTGCCATATACCGCACGCGTTGACGCACGACAACCGCGTGATAGTCTGTCCCACGGATAACGGCATGGCGAAAGCCTTCGAGTCGTAGGGAGGACGAGAGCAATGACTGGAGTCCCAGAGCCTGAAAAATACTTTGCACCCAACTCATATCATTGCTTTCACCTGTGGTGAAATATTCTTTGGGAAGACCACTTAAATCAAAGATAGCCGCGCCCACAATGTAGTTGGAATATGACACGCCGGTATCCTTTTCAGGTTGCGGTGGGGGGGTGGAAGGGGTGGATTGGGAATTCAATTCAGTTAGCATATGCGCTGTAGTTTCCTGTTGGGTAAACCAAACAGGTAGAGAAACACCCGAATGTGTTACGGTATTGCACCTTTTGCAAGTGACGCGTTGGAACACGGGCGATGGAATGCTGACCAACGGAATGAAATGGAGAGATTGAGAGGTGAGAGAATTTTCTCTTGCTGGCAGCAATCACTGTTATACCTAGCCTATACCAACTTAATCATTTGATACCTGTTGTACGACCGTAGAATTGCCTGTTCTTCATTTTTTAGTGCTCACCTCTTGTGAAGCAAAGAAAAAGAAAGGCAGTGCTTTTCTGATGAGTACATGGTCATTAACAAAGTCAGTGGGGTGCGCCACCCATCGGGGGACGCACCCACCATAGCTTCGTTTTTATGGCTATCCACTTAGCTTTACGCTCAATCTATTCCTAAATTACAGCGCTTCGCGTTGGACACTACCTTCCCTATTTTTCAAAAAGCCTTGGATTCTGCCTGCGCTCCGCGCAGGCAGAATCCAAGGCTTTTTGAAAAATGGCGAGCATGTTGCCTTGAATCAGCCACAGTTGTTTTTGTGAGAGCCGCGCCGCACGGTTCTCACAAAAACAACCCGGTTTTTCGCTCTTCCCTATGGAGAAGTTACAAAATTGTCCTACAGTGCAGCCTAATGGAAGCGATCGCCAGCCTAAGCTAGAAGAAATAGCCGCCATAGGAAATTTGGCACGCACACTAAATTCCCTTCCAGAATCCGCAGCTTCATGAGGATGTAACTGATGTCTTCCCGCAATCCAGTCCTGCTTATTCATGGCATTGATGACACCGCCACATTGTTTAACACTCTCGCTCCCTACCTGGAAGAGCGGGGTTGGGAAACCCATCGGATTAACTTGCACCCAAAAGATGGGGCAGCAGGCTTGGAGGTGTTGGCAGAGCAGATTCAAGCATTTGCGGAGCAGGAGTTTGGTAGCGATCGCCCCTTCGATCTGTTGGGGTTTAGCATGGGCGGCATCGTTAGCCGTTACTATTTGCAACGGTTGGGGGGGATCGAGCGGGTGCAACGGTTTGTAACCGTCTCCTCGCCCCACTATGGTTCATGGATTGCCTATGCGCGGTGGAATCGGGGGGGCGAACAAATGCGTCCAGATAGCCCTTTTCTCAATGATTTAAATCGCGATGCGGTAGAGATGTTGGGGCAAATCAATTTCACTTCGATCTGGACTCCGCTTGATGCCATGATTGTGCCAGCTCACAGCTCGCAGATGCCTGTAGGCAACAATGTCATTGTTAATGTGGCAACCCATCCCTGGATGGTGACAGATGCGCGATCGCTGGAGAAAGTGGCGATCGCCCTCTCAGAACCTCTCGTTTCTGCCCCAATCGCTCTCCCAGCATCGCCCTTAAGCAAGCCAATTTAGGTGCATCCTCATGCTTAGGAGCGAAAATAAAATAAAACCCGGAATGTTTGATGAGAAGCGCGGCATTGCCGCGCTTCTCATCAAACATTCCGGGTTTTATTTCGTACGTGATCCTTAGGGGTTAGCAAATAAACAAAGTCCCTTAGCTCCAAGGAGCATGCTCCCAATGATCGTCATTTTTTAAATCCCTTGATTTTGCGTACGCGACGCGCACGCAAAATCAAGGGATTTAAAAAATGGCGAAGGTATTGCCTAATGATTTGAGAATGTTTTTGAGAGAGGGACGGCTGGGCTGCCTCTCTCTCAAAAACATTCTCAAATTGTTGAGGGTACTCCATAGCGATTCGACCGAATTTGATGTCACTGCTGCATGTGCCCAGGTAAAGTTTCACATCCTGGAGGCGGTACCTTACATCACTCTATGGATAGGATAGAAACGCTCTGGTTGGAGGATTGATCGATGGCAATCTGGGACCCATCTGTTATTCGTCAGCAGGCAGGACTGTTTCTATCCGATGAAGAACGGACTGCGATTCAGGCGAGGCTACCCCAAACCGATACTGGGGAATACTTTGCGGATGCCGTTTTTGAAGGGGGCGGCGTTAAGGGGACGGCTTTTTTGGGGGCGTTGCGCTGCTTCAGCGAGGTGGGGGTGCAGTGGAAGCGCGTCGCTGGAACATCGGCGGGTGCTATTACAGCCGCTCTGGTCGTTGCTGATTTTCCTATCGACGAGTTGGAGCAAATTATTGGTCGGCTCGACTACAACACGCAGTTTCTTGGGGAAAAAACAAGCCCGCTCATTTTTAATAATGATCCAGCGGATGACCTTGCCAATCCACAATGGATGATCCCCAATTTGCTAACGGTGGGTCAGTTGGGGCAGTATTCTACAGATCCCTTCAAACGATGGTTGTCGGAGGTGTTGGGCGATCGCCAGATTCGCACCTTTCAAGACATCATTCATCAGGGGCAGGGGCGCGCCCTCAAAGTCGTCGTGTCTGATATTTCTGCCGGGAAGATGATTGTGCTGCCCGATGATTTGCATCAAACATATCCCAGCCAGGTGCGCAATGCGGTGGAGTTTGAGGTCGCCGAAGCTGTGCGCCTGTCGATGAGCATCCCATTCTTCTTCACTCCTGGCACATTGGCAGGAAGCACCATCGTAGATGGGGGCATTCTCAGCAACTTTCCCCTCTGGATTTATGATGTGACCACCCACCAGCGCCCGCCCCGGTGGCCCACCTTCGGCTTCAGGATCTCGGAAGAGGTGTCAGGGCAACAACCGATCAATAATGCCTGGGATATTTTGGTGGGGATGTTGAAAACAATGATGGTGGCGAGCGATCGCTATCACCTTCAGAAGAACGAGCAGGAGCGTGTTATCGACATCGATACGAGCCGCGTCACTGCCACTGAGTTTAACCTTACCAATGAGGCTAAGGACTATCTCTATCTGAATGGCTATCAGGCAACCAAGACGTTTCTGCTAGAACGCTGGAATTGGGAAGAACATTTGCGCACCCGGGGATATGCTGTAGAAAGAATTTCTGCTGCCACCAGTGCGGAGTCGCTGTCCTAGGCGCAGGCAGGAAAAGCGGAAGCGGGATTGTCCTCACTTGCTCCCCTTTTGAAAGAATCTTGGAGAAATATCTTGCAAACTTTCCTACCCCGTACCACACTGTTGGTGAGAGAAGGAAGCGTTTAACTAGCGGTTAAGAGGTCGTTGTGAAAAGAGTACTAGCCATTATTTTGGGCGGGGGTGCCGGAACCCGGCTGTATCCATTGACAAAACTGCGGGCAAAACCTGCGGTTCCCCTGGCAGGAAAATATCGTCTGATTGATGTTCCTGTAAGCAATTGCATCAATTCTGATATTTTCAAAATCTATGTTCTGACTCAGTACAATTCCGCTTCTCTTAACCGCCACATTGCCCGAACCTACAACTTTTCCCACTTCAAAGAGGGGTTTGTAGAAATCCTGGCGGCGCAGCAGACACCCGAAAACCCCAACTGGTTTCAGGGGACGGCGGATGCTGTGCGCCAATATCTCTGGTTGTTTGAGGAATTTGACGTTGATGAATACCTCATTCTGTCTGGGGATCACCTCTACCGGATGGATTGCCGCGACTTTATTCAGCGCCACCGAGAGACAAATGCCGACATCACCCTTTCTGTGATCCCCATTGATGAGGATCGGGCTTCCGATTTCGGTCTGATGAAGATTGATGACAATGGACGCGTCATTGATTTTTCGGAGAAACCCAAGGGAGAAGCCCTCCACAAAATGCGGGTTGACACCACAACCCTGGGATTATCGCCCGAAGAGGCGAAGGAACAGCCCTACATTGCCTCGATGGGGATCTATGTTTTCAAGCGCGAAGCACTGATCGATCTGCTGCGGAAGATGCCGGAGCATACGGATTTTGGCAAAGAGGTCATCCCCAATTCGGCGAAGGACTACAACGTTCAGGCGTACCTGTTCAACGATTATTGGGAAGACATCGGAACCATCAAAGCCTTCTACGAGGCAAACTTGGCGCTAACCAAGCAGCCCCAGCCTCCCTTCAGCTTCTATGATGAGGACGCTCCCATCTATACCCGTGGGCGCTATCTGCCCCCCAGCAAGTTGCTCGATTCCCATGTCAGCAATTCCATGATTGGAGAAGGTTGTATTCTCAAGCAATGCCGCATCAACCACTCGGTGCTGGGTATTCGCAGCCGGGTAGAAGAGGGCAGCGTAGTCGAAGACACGTTGATTATGGGAGCTGACTACTATCAACCCCTAGCGGAGCGACAGTCTACCTACCGAAATGGCAGCGTGCCTGTTGGGATCGGTGCGAACAGCACGATTCGAGGGGCAATCATCGACAAAAATGCCTGCATCGGTAGTGATGTGCAAATCATCAACAAAGACAATGTGGATGAAGCCGATCGCGAGTCTCAGGGCTTCTACATTCGCAGTGGCATTGTTGTTGTGTTGAAGAATGCTGTAATTCCAGACGGCACGATTATTTAGGATCACGTACGCAAAAAAACCAGAATTGTCGATGGGAAGCGCGGCATTGCCGCGCTTCCCATCGACAATTCTGGTTTTTCTTTTATTGTCGATCCTTAGTGACCGTATCGTAGAGTGAGGGTAGGGCAGGGGAGCCGATTGTCGGCTGACATTCCCCTTGCTGACTTGAGAAGATATCGTCTTTGGCTTTTCCTTACTCTGCTTCACCTGTTCATCCCCTGATGATGGCTCGATTGCTGATGCTCATCGGACTTCCCGGCAGTGGGAAGTCAACGCTGGCGACCCGCCTCGCTGCGCAAGAGGGATGGCAGGTGGTTTCTACAGATTGTATTCGTGGGCAACTGTTTGGGGATGAAGCCATTCAGGGTTCCTGGTTTCAGATTTGGGCGGAGGTGGAGCGGCAGTTGCGGGCGATCGCCCCACTCCCCAATGGCAAGGTTATCTATGACGCGACCAATACTCGTAGACGGCAGCGGCGACAGTTTATCAGCCTTGCTCGATCGTGGGGTTTTGAACGGGTTGAAGCTTTCTGGGTAGATGTGCCCCTGGAGGTGTGTCTGGTGCGAAATCGGGCGCGCGATCGCCAGGTGCCCGTGCCCGTCATCTGCACTATGCACCGCCAGCTCCAGGGTGCGCCGCCAAGCTTGCAGGAGGGGTTTGATCGCCTTGTTTGCTATCATGTCTCCGCGCCGGATAACTCTACTGGCTGATTGAGGAAAACTTGTGTTTCTTTCCCAACAATACCTTCGCCATTTTTCCTAAAACCATTGGTTTATGTGCATTCAGCTTCCTGCCCGAACCCTGTCAGGGGGCTTTCGTTCGCGGCACCATTCATGAGCACAAGGGGCAGTTTCTCCCGGCAGATGCCAATCTATTCGTGCAATTTTGTTTATTACCCTTTTGTCTGATTTATGGCTTTGTCCCGCTCAGCCTGGGTTCGATATTGCTGTACGAACTCATTGTGCGTCCTGAGGGGTATTGGCGTTTTTTTCAAACTGTTCTTCAGCAAGAATTGCGGGAAATTTTGTTCACCCTGGTGCTGTTTGGCATTCTTGCGCTGCTGCTGGTATATGTTTCTGGATTTGCCTGGGAGGCAGGTCAGTCCTTTGTGCGTGCCATGCAAACATGGCGATCGCAAAAGCGCGGGCAGCATCACTTTGGGTTGTTGATCACCGAACAAGTGATGGGGGGTCGTTTGGTGGACAATATCGGTCGTCACAACTGCCTCTGGTTGCCCAAGTCGGCGGTTCAAAATGTGAGCTGGCAACAAATACGGGAGGTAGGAGCCAGGCGATCGCGCTGGGTCTATCGCACGCGGCTGCTCTATATCAATGCTGAGGACAATCGCCACTGGCTCACTCCCAAAAGCACCATGTTCCATACGGGACATCCATCCTGGCGAATGGAGAGCGATCGCACCCTATTTGAAATGCTGGAAACACGGTGGCACGCAGAGTCATGATTTTTAGGTGAGTGGGCGGGCACCACCCACTCACCTAAAAATCATGACCCTTTGAGCACGACCCTCAGGGCGAACTGGGGATGGGGGTGTTGAGGATTGCCTGAAGAATGGGATCGGCTCCATAGCGGATGGCATCAGCACAGGGTAATCCTGTTTCTTGCTGGGTTTGGGCGATCGCCTCCTGCGCCTCTTCATCGCTTAAGTGGAAGGTATTGAGGGCGATACCCGCGACTTTGGCAGCGGGGGAGGTGGGGCTGGCGGCGGCGACGGCTTCGTAGAGGCGAATGGCGTCAGGCAACGGGGGAATCTCAAAGTCGGGGAAGCTCTGGATGTGGGTTTGTCTGGCACGATGCACCAGCACGAGGTGGGTGGGTTGACTCCCTCGCATGAGGGGCAATGTCGCGGTGGAAGCGGGGTTCATGAACGAACCCTGCCCTTCGATATGCAGGATGTCGTGGGCGTTGCCGTGGCGCAGTACCATCTGTTCCACGGCTCCAGCGGCATAGTCTACCCGCACCGCATCCAGGGGAATGCCGTCTTCCCCCAGCATCAGCCCGGTCTGCCCGGTGGCGATGAAGCGCGATCGCAACCCCTGCTTCAGCCCTGCCCGGTGGAGTTCCAGACTGGTAGACATTTTGCCCACGCCCATGTCAGTTCCTACCGTCAGTACCCGGCGGCAGGGGAGCGATCGCGCCTTCCCACTGCCCACCGTCAAGCCCTGGGGTTCCTGGCGCACATCCCAGACCCAGCTATCGGGGCGCAGGGCTGCCTTCAGTTCCCCATCCTCTGCCATGCGAGTGTGCAACCCGTTGACGATCGACATCCCTGCCGACAATGCCTCGGTGAGTTCGCTCCGCCACTCATCGGGCAAGGCTCCCCCGGAGGGGGCAATCCCGATGCTCAGTACGGTAGGGGCATAGGTGAGGGCATCAGTGACGTGGGCAACGATGGGAACGGGGCGATCGATCCCCGTCAGGACTTTGAGGGATTCTCCAGCCGCATCCCGATCAATCACTGCCACGATGGGGAGGGTGCTATAGCGGAGGAGGGAAATCCCGGTTTTGCCACGGGATGAGGTGGTGCCTCCGTGTAACAAAATGGCAACGCGATCGCTGGCACTGAGCATAGGGTCTGGTGGTCTGAACAGATATTATTTACTGCAATCAGAAAGAAATTCGCTAAGAAACTTCGCGAAACTTCTCCAAAACATTGCTTAGCCTAACAATACAGCACTTTTCAGGCTGCAATTGGAGAAGAACGTGATAATCTGAAGTCCCACATTTAGTGTTTTGGTGAAAACCGATGACACAATATGAGCAGTCTTCCCTCTTTTCCTCATTCACCGCTGCCGATGCGGGAGGGAGCTACCAGGTTCAGAAGCCATCGATGTTGCTAGACATTCAGCCGGAAGTGCTGGAAGCCTGGAAGCAGCGGGTGTTTCAGTATCAGCAGCGGATTCGAGAACAGCCTGTGCCCCAGCAGGGGGCGTTGTTTGAACTCGATGACTCGCCAGGGGCGATCGCTGACACCCTCAACCCCTTTGCCCTGCCCCGGCAAAATACCGAATTTTGGCGCTGGAAAGCCGCCGATAGCGGCGCATCTTCCCTTTACTTTGTGATTGATGAAACCTTGCCGTTGTTGCTTTATGTTGGAGAAACGGTGAAGTCGAACCAGCGTTGGAAAGGCGAGCATGACTGCAAACGCTACCTGGATAACTACCGCATGGTGCATTACACCCACCAGTTGCCGACCCAGCTCAATATTGCCTTCTGGCAAGATGCTCCCAAAGCAACCCGTCCTCGCCAACATTTGGAATCGGCGTTGATCTATCGCTGGCGATCGCCCTTCAATAAAGAAAACTGGACATTCTGGGGCACTCCCTTTACTGGCGGCAAGTCCTAGAGTGGTTCATCCTCACTCTGTCTACTGCTCCTCGCATGACGCCAACCTCTCCCTTTCCCATGCCCGCCGTTGTTTTGCGGGATCCTGACAAACAGAAGTGGCTGCACTTTCAGCATCCCCAGCGAATCTTTACGACCCAAAATAGGGATGAGGTCGTGCCCCTGCTGCGTCAGGTTGAGGCAGCGGTCAATAGGACGGGTCAGTATGCAGCGGGGTTTCTCTCCTACGAAGCTGCACCTGCCTTTGACCCCATTCTTCCCGCAAAAGGCACCGCAGGTTTTCCCCTGCTCTGGTTCACGTTGTTCGATGCCGTAGAGGAACTGGACACCTTACCCGATGGGGCAGCAGAGCCACCGAACCTGGGCTGGAAACCATCCGTGACGCCCGACGCCTATCAGCGGGCACTGGAGCAAATTCACGACTATATTCGCCGGGGCGACACGTACCAGGTGAACTACACCTACCGCAACCGGGCGATCGCTCAAGTGCCAGCATGGGAGGTGTTTCGGGCGATCGCCCCAGAAGCTGGCGCACCCTACGCTGCCTTTGTGGATATTGGGGATTGGGCAATTTGCTGCGCTTCACCTGAACTGTTCTTTCGCTTGCAGGGCAACCACATTGCATCGCGCCCCATGAAGGGAACCGCCGCCCGTGGGCTGTGGTGGGAAGACGACGAGCGACAGGCAGAAGGCTTGCAGGCATCGGCAAAGGAACGTGCCGAGAACGTGATGATTGTGGACATGGTGCGCAATGACCTGGGACGTATCGCCACTACAGGTAGCGTTCAGGTTCCGGCATTATTCGACCTGGAGCGCTACCCAACGGTTTGGCAGATGACCTCTACCGTTGTCGCCGAAACCGATGAACCGCTCGATCGCCTCTTTACGGCGCTGTTCCCGCCCGCTTCCATCACAGGCGCACCCAAGCGTCGGGCAATGGAGATTATCGATGAGCTAGAAGCCGCTCCCCGCAAAATTTATACGGGGGCGATCGGCTGGTTAGCGCCCAATCGCCAGGCTCAGTTCAACGTCGCCATCCGCACGGTGCTGGTCAACCGACCAACGGGCGAGATGGAGTATGGCGTAGGTGGCGGCATCGTGTGGGACTCATCACCTGCCAGGGAGAAAGCCGAATGCCTCTCCAAAACTCGCATTCTCACCCCTCAACCCCAGGATTTTGAGCTAGTAGAAACGTTGCTGTGGACGCCACAGGCTGGCTATTCGCTACTGACCGAGCACCTGACGCGCCTCTCTCGCTCTGCCAGCTATTTCGGGTTTCAATACAATGCTGAACATGTGCTGAAAACTCTTCAAGATGGCGTCTGGGCTTTATCTGCAACCCCTCACAAAATTCGCTGTTTGCTCAAGAAGAATGGGGAAATCGACTGTCGGGCGGCACCTTTACCCCCCAACTTTCAGTATTTCGATCCCATACCTCTGGCTGCAAAGCCAATTGATAGCCGCAACGTCTTCCTCTACCACAAGACTACCGAGCGCCAGGTCTACGATGCAGCCCTGATCAATGCACCGGGACGAGCTAATGTGTTGCTGTTTAACGAAGCAGAGGAAGTGACAGAGACGGCGATCGCCAATGTTGCCTTTCAAATCAACGGCACACTCTACACCCCACCGATTCACTGCGGCTTGCTTCCTGGAACCTGCCGCGCCCACCTGCTCTCCCAGGGCATCCTGCAAGAGCGCGTAATTCTTGTGGAAGAAGCGCTTCAGAGTTCCCAGATGTACCTGATGAATGCGGTACGAGGCTTGCAACCCGTTACGCTTCTGATCTGAGCGAAGGGCTTGGATAACACCAGATATTTATTTGAAACACCTGCGCAGCGGGTGCTTCAAACAAATATCTGAGGTGGGATTTCAGAGCGTTGGGATTGTCGTGGAGGGCGGGCGATCGCCATAAAAGCCGTGCAGCGCAAAGGCTACACGGCTTAAGCCATCAAAGGGGTTGAGTTTGCGAGAACTTAGTTCACGGGAACAGGGGGCAATGGCAGAGAAGCAGTTGTCGCACCATCCGAAGGAGGCGCACCGCTGCCAGCAGCAAGTCGCACCTCGACGCCAACCTGCTCTAGCACAACGACAGGTTCAGAACCGCCCATTTCAATGCGGCGCACCAGCACCTCGCCGTTGGACAAACGCTGCCCCGGACGCACATAGCGGCTGGTGGGCTCGTTGGGAGCCTGCACAATGGCATAGGGAGTATTTCCGATCTGCACAATGCCCATGACCTGCACAGCTCGTGCCAGGGTTGGCTGAGGCGGTGGGGGTGGTGGTGGCGGAACCTGCTGTTGCCCGTTACGACCGCCTCCAACTAGATCAGGAATGTCTGCGAGACGGTTGGGATCGAGTTGAGCCCGCCCGCCCGTATCACGGTTGCCGCCGGGTTGAGGGATGCCATTGGGACCAAATGGAGTGGTTCGAGCCTGAGGAGTCGTTTCCTCTTCAACAGGCACCCGAGTCACATCTGTCGTGCCAACGGAAACGCCGCTGAAGGGATCATTCCGACTCGCGGCGATTTGCTGAACACGCTGATTTGGATCCGTGGACGCGATTAATTCTGGAGGCAAATTTCCAGGTGGTGGCGGCGGAGGTACCAAATCTCCCTCATTTGCCTGCACAACCGCTTCCGGATCAGCTTCAGCATCCGTGGGCGGAGTTTCTCCCGTTTCCGCAGGAGCTACAGGTACAGTATCCGTGGGTTGCACTTCTTCAGCTGTGTCTTCGCCGCCGCCGCAGCCCGCTCCCAAAAGTGCAAAGATCCCCAATAGAGCAATCAATGAAATTCGGCGCATAACCTTTCCCCAAAGGATGATCCTAAAGATGGCTAGTTTGATGATGACATCCAATCCTGCTAACGACACCCACTTAACGATAATTCAGATTCGCAATTTCGATCATCGTAACGTTGCGATTCTTTGAATAGTGAGCCGTTTCATTTTTTGGTTTCCTGCCCCTATTTATCTGAAGTTTTGCTACTGCTCCAAACGATCGCTTCGAACTTACATCTTAATAAAAAATCATGGGAACGCTGCTATACCTGACGGGCGATCGCCCGCCACAAAAACCGCCCAAAACCTCCAGCAAGTCTTTTTCAACCCTCTGGCTTGCCAGCCGTTTGGCATGGTTTTTGGTTGGCATGTTTTTCGGTTGGCATGGTTTACAGAGAGAAGGGAAATGTCACTGTTGGCTCGGCATCGCTGACAGTGCCTTCAAACGTACGGGTTTCTCCCCGCACTAACAGCCGTACAGAAAAGGCGATCGGCGTGCTAGTTGGCTCACATCGTGTAAACAAGTTCACTTCCAGGTTGTAGTTTCCTGTAGGTGCTTCGCCTGTGGGCCAAAAAATATTCTCGATTGGGCTGGTCGTGGTGCCGCCGCATCCAGCGTTGGCATCTACATCCAGTTGCCCACCAGAAGGAATACTGGGATTGAAGTAAGCAACGACATCACCAGAGGGGTCAGTTACAGCCAGATCCAGATCATCCACCGAAGTCCAGCGCAGGGTTGCCTGAATATCTCCGGTGCCCAGGGCTTGCCCTGTTGATGTCTCAACCTCAGGGGTCGTAGGAACTTCGAACGTGGCGGCAGTTGGGCAAAACTCATCCAATTCGATGAGTTGTCCAAATTCGGTAATCATGAAGCATCCCTGCCGTTCTTGGGCAGTGACAGGGGAAATGCCATCGAGGGCGGCAGGAAGCAGAATGGCGGTGGTCGCCAACAGGAGACGAATGAGTTTTGACATGGGCGTCTAACCTTTACAAGCAGCAAACCGATAGAACCGATAGAACCGATAGATAGGTTTGGGAGAGGCTGACGGTTCCTCTTCCCAGGCAGTGGGTCAACGAAGCCTAAAGCCTTTTGGTTGCAGGGCGATCGCCCCGAAAGGCGAATCTATACCGTTTGCAAAAACGGGCTGAACTAACGGCTGGACTTAGGTTGCCCAAAAGTGTAACTGGAAGATGCAAAGCCATCTGATTCTTCATAGTTTGTTTAATCAAGACTCAAATTTTTTGAATCCTGTTTTTGGTATAAGGAGCTGGGGAACTCTTCCTGGCAAATTGAGGCAGAGGTTGCCTCGAAAGCCGAGATGGAGAGATTTTAGCGATTTTTTTGGGATAGGCTGATCATTTTTGTAGACGCATTTTTGTAGACGCATTTAGAGACGCAACGGATCACCCAAAAAAATGTAGACACCGCTGATCACAAAAGCGCGTTATGGCTGGTCTAAACTCACACTTATCAATTGGCAAATACGCATGGCAGATACGCATGGCAGATACGCAGGGTAGATCCGAATATGTGATTTAACCGGAGGATTTGCCGAGGTGGTAGTGGAGTCAGGGGTGGTAGTGGCATCAGATGGTGCAGAAGGCACTGTCAGCCAAGTTTCTGCTTTTCAGGTAATCAAAAAGCAGGCTTAATGCCACAGACGCAGTCAGATAGAGCCCTATGCAAGGTCAACTAGACCCACCAATGACAAATTTTCTAAGGACATCGTCATAGATAAAGCTGGTAGGGGGCGCTCCGCCGGGGGCGCACCCCACCACAGCTTCGTTTATTTATGGCTACCTGCTTAGGATCTCGCACTGGCTTTTTCTTCTTTTCACCTCTTTTCACCTCAGCTTTTCCCAAAGCCGCAAGAATTTAGTGATTCATCTGAAAAACATCGCACTAAAATTTAGGCACTGGAAATCAGGAAATCTTTGCTATGATTTCTTGAGCTTTTTCTGAGTTGTCCCAGTAGACTGTCCAAATCAATGAGTATTCGGGCGTTTGGTGCGGGTCGAGGTCGCGTTGTAGTTGAGCTTGGTAACTCAATTTGAGCGAGACTTACGCGATCGCCTCAGCGCAATCCAGTCTCCACCCCTCTGGTGTGCCAATGGGTTACCCAATCCTGTCGTTGTTTGGAGTCCTCTCCATCTGTTGACAGGCACCGCCGGGTAACGGTGAGGCGCGATCGCCACAGGACAAAGGTGTGAATCTGAAGTTTCAGGAGTAACTAGAAGGGAGTGAACAGAACCATGCAGCTTCTCCGCAGCAAAAGCCAAAATCGGCGCACGGGCATAGGGGCGATCGCCCTTGGTGCACTGGGCGTTCTGCTGGGTTGGGGGGCGATCGCCCCTGCCGCCCACGCTCAGGCAGCCTATGGCAGCTACATCGGGATTGGCGGGTCGATCGGCTTGACCGAAGGCTCAGAAAATGAAGGCAGTAGCGGAGGAGGGGTAATTGCCGTGCGCTATCGGCTGCTGGAAGTGCCCGTCTCTATCCGTACCCAGGTCTTGATCAGTGAACAAACGGCAATCGTGCCAACGGTTTCCTATGACTTTCCTATCACTTGGGATCTGGATGGTTACCTGGGAGCGGGGGTTGCTTTTCCGCTAGGTGGCGGGGATACCTCCACCTCCCCGATTGGCAACCAAACTAGCTTTGTGCTGCAGCCGGGGCTAGATTACGCCCTCCCCGATAGTGATTTGGTCATTTTCAGCAACGCCATCATCGCCTTCGATGCCTATGAAGAGTCGAGCGATACCGCAGCGGCAATTCAGGCTGGTGTGGGCTTACAGTTCTAGGCGCTGCACGGCAACAGCCATTGCTATCAATTCATTTGTCTAGAGCAGGGGTGAGTGCGATCGCGCTCACCCCTCTTTACAAAAAATCGGGATATTCTTTCTCAGAAATGTCCTGAGAAAAATGGCGAGAATGTTGTTCTTTAAGGAGTCGTTAAATATCAGTCTTATGACTGGTTTAGACCAATCATTGGTTTGACTCAAGGCTGAGAATAAATCGTTTACCAAAGGGAAGAATAGAAAGCAAACGGAAACGTAAATGGAAATATCAGAAAAGGCTTCTAATTACCCCAAACCCTTTTTCCGCGTAGCTCTGCCCCTCGCGTACTGTGGTAGATACAGGGAGGAGTAAAGATATTTTCATCCTGTATTTCCATCCTTTGACGTAAGGCTTAAGTCTATCGAAAGTTTATGCCTCTGTTAAGAAATCTACGGTTTTGAGATATCCGTAATAAAAGCAATAGAAATGCTATGCCATAATAGAAATGTGTTCCAGAGTGTGGGTTCTTAGAACGTAACCAGCCCCAAGTCGCTGCGAAGCTGGTTTTGCTTCTTGCCCCGTGTTTCCTGATAGGAATGTGTTCCTGGATAGTGCTTCTCCATAGTGCTTTTCCAAGGAGGGTTAATCGGAAGGTTGATCTGAGCGTGTTGTAAACATGCTCCTGTGAATACGTCTTTGGGAATAGATTTTTGGAACAGTGTCTCTGGAAATTTAGACAGGGTTTGGAATTGCTTTCCCTGGCTCTGGTTTGTGACAGGTGTGTGACAAATGCTTTCGGGAAACGTTTCGGACAAATATTTCGGGCAAACATCTCGGGCAAATATTTTTTGTCGGCATTTTCAGGAATTAGCCCAGGTGGCACTGAAGTTTTTATTTGAGCTTGGATTCCGTAGAGGTTGGATTATGACAATGACTTATCTAAAACGTTCTCAAATGGTGGCTCATGCTCGTTCAGAGCAGGCGATCGCCCTTGTCGCCAAACACCAACCGTCTGGGCATACATCCAACTGGCTCACGTCAGCAACTCTCACTGTTTTCATGGCGGCAGGAATGGGATGGCTCAGTATGTCGGCGGCGATCGCCAGTCCCGAGGCTTCGACCTCAAAGGTCATTGCCCTGAACACTGGCGCACCTGGCGTGACAGACGAGGCGGGAGTAACCATTGCTCAGCAGGCAGAACCCGATGCTCCTGCACCAACTGAAATCGACACTTCGATTACCCGTGAATACGAGCCTGTCACGATTTACTTACCGGATCGCGACACCCAGGAACTAGTTCCCCAATCGGTGTTAGTCGCCACAGATGCTCCGGTAACGATGGCAGTCAATCAAATTGTTGACCAGTACGAAGGTCAAGATGTCGGTATTACGAGCTATGAGGTGAGTGTAAACGAACAGGAACGAGAAGCTGAGATTGACTTCGAAGTTGATCACCCCCGTGGGGGCGACGCGTTCCAGAGCCTGAGCAGTGCTAACCAATACAGCTTGTTCGAAGCGATTCGTGAGACGCTGTTGACACAGCCTGTCTACGGCATTGATGAAGTGATCTTTCAGGCAAATGACACAACGTTTGACATCTAACCTGCGATAGAGATTCACCGTGCAGTCAACTTAACCCAAATAGTAATTGCACTTGGCGAAGATGGCGATCGCACGATCGCCATCTTTCAAGTTTCATTCTCGTAGTAAGATTGGAGTCGCATAAAAGTTCACACAGTGTTGTGCAACCGCTACTATGTTGCTGCCTGTCGTGACTAGCTCTGTAGAATTTCTCTGTAGAAGTCTTCCTGCCGATAGATGAGATAGACGAGAATAGTTGCTTCAAACGATGGAAAGCGATCAAGGACACGCTGATACCTATTCCTGCTATCCAGCAAGCATTTAGAAAGTAGGTTTATCTCGAAATCTTTCCCTTTTGGACTTGTCTATTCAAAGCTTTTGCAATTAAGTTACGACAAGGGAAAGCTGGGGCGTCAACTTTTTTAGGCAATTTTTTTTAGAGTTGGGCGATCGCCAAAGGTTCTAAAGTTATCCCCCTGGCAAGAGGTAGTGCTAAATATACCTTGAGCTGTAGAGACTCCCTTGAATTCTGACCAGACTCTAAAAATATGGACATTTAGTAAAAGCAGGAGGTGAATGGACTTGAACCAAGACAGCAATAACAACAATAAAAGTAAGCCGGATTCAGGGAAAAACCAATTTCTCTATCCCATTGGGCGCTATCATGGCGAATTTAAATTTGAAAATGTTGCATTTAATGCCAACCTCCAGGAGTTTGCCCAGAAGATTGGTTATATTTGCAATCTAGAAACGGGCGGAAAAATTTCTTCTGAGGATGCCTATGACCAGATTAAAGATCTCTGGAAAAAGCTGAAGGCGTCGAAAAAGGAACTGCTTGACACTCCAAAACCTCCTGCCCCTGACTTACCCCCCGACGATGGCTCAAATCCATAGAGCTAAGGGATCTGCGGATTAATAAAATACCCATTTTTGAGAGAGAAGGCTGGCAGAGCCAGCCTTCTCTCTCAAAAATGGGTATTTTATTTTCTTGCAAGTCCCTAAGGAGCACACGCAATGCATTGAGAATAAGACCCGGAACTTTTGATGAGAAGCGCAAAATTGCCGCGCTTCTCATCAAAAGTTCCGGGTCTTATTTTATTTTCAATCCTATGTCCTGGCAGGCGTCGCGAAGCGAATGCGCAGATAGTCCTCCTCCATCTTGGCTCCGGCAGGTTGCAAGGCAGCCAAAGCCTGGGGCAACACCAGGTTGCGGCGGTGATTACCGATGCGAATATTGAGTTCATCGGCAGATTTACTCAGCTCAATCTTGTCCTTCGGAATTCCTGGCAGATACAGCTCCAGGCTGTATTGGTTCTGTTCTTGAACCACGCGCATAGTGGTTTCTTTGTAGTAAACCTGGGAGGGATCTTCGTCGGCGTAGAGAATATCCTTCAGATGGTTCAGTGCCTCCAGTCCACACATCTCTTCCGAGAAGAGGGGCACTTCCTTTACGGGTAAGGGACGAAAATCGTCGTGGATTTCCTGGCGATACTGCTGCTGGTTTTCTTTCCAGCGCTTGAAGAAGGGATCCGAAACCGATTCGGGGATAATCCGATTGGCAACCACCATATCCGTCGCCACGTTGTAAAGACTGAGGTAAGCGTGGGCACGGAGGGATTCCTTAATCACCATTTTTTCGGGGTTGGTGACCAGACGAACAGATGTTGTGGTGTTGTCTGTCAGCACTTTTTCCAGTGCTTCAATTTGCTCGTAAAACTCGTAGGGTGCATCCATCACTTCCCGGTCGGGCAAAGAGAATCCGGCGATCGGGCGAAAGATGGGTTCAACGAGGGGACGGAGAGCCGCAGAAACGGATTGCAGGGGTTTGTAGAAGCGGCGCATGTACCATCCAGCCACTTCGGGCAGACTGAGCAGGCGCAGTGCTGTCCCTGTGGGAGCTGAGTCGATGATCAGCACATCAAAGTCGCCTTCGTCATAGTGGCGCTTCATCCGCACCAGACTAAAGATTTCATCCATACCGGGCAAAATGGCAAGTTCTTCGGCTTCTACCCCTTCTAACCCACGGGCTTGCAAGACCTGGGTGATGTAGCGCTTAACGGCTCCCCAGTTTCCCTCTAACTCCATCAGTGCATCCAGCTCCGCCCCCCACAGGTTTGGGCGCACGGAACGCGGGTCATGCCCCAGTTCCATATCAAAACTATCGGCAAGGGAATGGGCAGGATCGGTGCTGAGCACAAGGGTTTTGTAGCCCAATTCGGCACACCGCAATCCAGTTGCCGCTGCGACGGAGGTTTTGCCCACGCCGCCTTTGCCCGTCATGAGGATTACACGCATAGAGGTAGAGAAATAAGTTTAGATGTGACTGAGAGATGAGCCTACGAAGGGCTATGAGGAGGAATCGCCAGGGCAGCGAAACGGTATCCATTTTTATAATCTAACGAAAACTGACGGGCTGATGTTCATTCGAAGGAATCAACTTTATCCCGCGCTGGAAGAGAATTCCTGCAGGTTGAGGGTTGCCAGGTTGACATTTTCCAGACATGCCAGGAAGCGCCCTTTGGCGGCAATCAGAACATCTGTGCCGTGTTGCTGCCAGGTGAGGTGTTGAGGGCGCAGCCCTGCGCCCAGTTGGAGCCGATCGCCCGTTGCATCGAAATCCCCGATGCGATCGCACCCTCCCCGCTCCAGCACAAACGTATCGTTGCCTGCACCGCCCATTAACCGATCAATGCCTCTGCCGCCCTTGATCAGGTCGTGCCCGCCGCCGCCGATGATAGAGTCGCGCCCCTGTTCACCGTGCAAGGTATCGTTTCCGGCTGAACCGAGGAGGCGATCGTTGCCTGCACCGCCCCACAGTGCATCCTGGCTGCCGCCGCCATGCAGGCGATCGTGTCCTTTGCCACCGAGGAGGCGATCGTTACCGCCCAATCCGGTAAGGCGATCGTTGCCTTGCAGGGAGGCGATCGCATCATCTCCCTGCGTTCCCCTTAAAACATCTGCCCGGCGTGTTACTGCCTGGGTGACTGTGCCATAGAGTCGTAGTTGCCAAAAGTTAAGGGTTCCAGCGTTGCCCTGTTGCTCATCCTGCACCTGCAAGGTCCAGTTTCCGGCTGCCTGTTCATCCCAATGATGGGTTGAGGTGAAGCTCCAGCGATCGTAGCGCCCAAAGTGGGGGAGCTGATTGGCTTCTGCCAGCACCGAAGTCGTGCCATCGGGAGAGGTGAGGGTGATGGTCAGATCCCGTCCGTTTGCATGACTGCTATCAAAAATGACCTCGACGCGCTCAATCTTCAGGTTGGCATCCATGCAAATTTGGGAAGATAACCCACCGGGTCTGCCATCAGGAACCATGCGGTTTACCAAAATGGGGCGGCTTTCGACGGTGTGTTCTGGGGTGACGGGTTGCCAGTTCTTTGCCAGAGCAACTGCTGCTCCAGCGTTGACTGCGCCAAAACCGAAATAGGGATTGACCCAGCGCCCCGCGCCATTGCGCTGCCACTGGGAATGGGATGGATCGTTGCGGCGGGCGGTGTTGACCAGAATGTGTTGGGCATCGCGCCAGGAGAGCTGAGGATTAGCGTCCAGCATCAGTGCCAGGGTTCCGGATACCATGGCTGCCGCTGCTGAAGTGCCGCCGAAGTCGTTGGTGTAGTCCAGGTCACGATAGTTTGCGCCGTAAATGCCCCGTGCGTTGAAGTTGTAGCCTCCCTCCTGGCGCATGTCGGTGGCGGCAATGCCAGAGTACAGTTCGTCATCCCCAAAGGCGGAAACAAGCAGCGCTGCACCGGGTTCGCTATAACGGGCATGGGTGCCGCTGCGGGTGATGGCACCAACGGCGATGACATAGCGTGAATTGGCGTAGCCATCGTAGTTGATATTGTCGCCGAGCATTGCGCCGTTGCCCGCTGCCCAAACATAGAGGCTCCCCAGCCCCGCTCGCCCCTGCTGAGTGCCTGCTTCCAGCGCCGACTGAAGCTGAGTGCCCGCTCCCACCAAGCCAAAGCCATCGGGTGGTCCCCAACTGTTGTTGTAGATGTCGATGGTCTGGTTTTGATGGAGGATTGCCTGGGCTTCCTGGCGATCGCTCGATAGCCCTGCCAGTAAACGAATGGCTGTAAATTCTGCTTTGGGTGCTACACCACTGATGCCTTTGCCATTGCCGCCTACCCCTGCCGCAATGCCTGCCACAGAGGTTCCATGCACATCATCACTGCCCGGATCGATGAGGGGCGTATCGTCGTGATCGACTAAATCAATGTCTAGATCTGCGCGATAGTTGGCCGCTAAATCGGGATGCAGATAATCGACACCATCATCAACAATGCCAATGATGGCACCTTTTCCGGTGATGCCTTGTGTCCAGGCAGAAACAACATTGAGATGCTCTGATGAGGGGAGCGATCGCCGTCCGCTCTGCCCATTATGCAAGTACCACTGATCCGTAAAAAGGGGATCGTTCGGGATGAATCCCATCTCTATTTCTCCAAGCTATCTAACTCGAACGGCAATGTCTGAATAAAACCGATGCGGGTGCTCTCCTTCGCGAGAAGGCACCTTAGACAGCCCTGATTGCTCCTTAATTTGCCAAAGAAAAAGGGGTTTTCCTATTCGGAAAACCCCAGACTTTTTGATTCTTCGTTGAGCGGTGTCAGTACATTTATGATCAGTACATTTATGGCAGTAAATTCCGCAAGCTATTAATACATGGTACTTTTAGAGACTAAGCAAGACTAGAATTGTGGACAATGGAAAATACTTTATTCCCGCAAATGGAAGGGCTGGATGCTGATTTCTAATCATGCCTGTTCATGTCCGTAAATGTTTTAGGTTAAACAATTACAGATTGTTGGATGTGGCATCCTCAGGGTTTGCCATTACTTTCATTCTTTTATTTGCACTTCAAGTATTGGGGTTTGAACTGTCAATTCATCTTCAGGTTCAACAATCTCTTCGAAGATCCAGGGATAGCGATGTTTTAGCTCTTTGCAATCGCGATCGCAATCTAACTCCATCCCGTCAGGAAGTTTAGTCTGACAGAGTTTTGCCTTTTCCAACTGCTCTTTAGTCAAACCTTTTGCCCATTGTAAATTTGTGCGGCAAAGGTTGGCAAAACTGAGATTTGTATGAGCCAGATTTGCACCGCTTAAATCGGCAAAGCTGAGATCTGCCCCAATTAATCGCGCCTCGTTCAGGGTTGCTTCGTTGAGATTGGCATGGCTCAGATTCGCTTCGCTGAGACGAGCGCTGTGCAGGTTGGCAAAACTGAGGTTGGCATGGTTTAGCTTGGCATCTCCTAAATCGGCATGGCTCAGATTTGCGCCGTTGAAGTTCGCCCCACTGAAGCTAGCGGCTGTAAGATTGGCATCGCTCAGTGTTGCTCCGCTCAGGTTGGCAGTGCTTAGATTTGCCCGATGGAAGCTGACTTCGCGCAGATTTGCGCCACTCAGGTTTGCGCCGCTCAAATTTCCCCCATCCAGTGACATGCCTGCCAGATCGGCTTCAGATAACCGGATGCCTGCCAGAGCAATACCGTCCTCTGTCAAAAGACGGAGTGCCTGGTTCCGCGAATAGTGAAGGCTGAGGGGCGTTGCGGCTGCCTGATCGATCGCCTGCCAGGCTTCCCATTGACGCTGTGCCCTGCGCTCTGAACGACTTTTGGCATAGAGCAAGACGCCTACTACGATCGCCACTGTATCCAGGCTCTCGAATAGCACACGGGCAACAGCTTTGGGCGATCGCCAGTTTAGCCCTGGCTCCACCAGAAGGGCGATCGCCAACAGCAATCCTGCCGCTGTGCTGACAAGCTTTCCCGTGGGAAGTCGCTGAAACCGTTGTTCGATGGAGTTGAAAGACGGTTGATGTTCCATAGCCGAATGAAGCGCAGCTAGTATCTTTCAAATCTAGACGCGTGCCCCAGGATTTGAGAAGGTTTGTTGGTATAACGTCATATAGCAATCCGGTTTGATTTTTGAAGAAAGTAAGGGAAAATACAGAGGTCGAGTCGTACCAAGGTTACTCCAGTGGTCAATACCTCTTCCAAAACCGCAGTAGAAGAATTACAAGGATTTATTGCGAGTAATCCGGATGCCCGTGAAATGCGAAAAGCCTTAGGGCGTGTCATCAATTAAATCTGAAAGGTCCAACCAGTGGGGCTTTTAGGGGCTATGACATCAAGAAATCTTGACGCCTAGAAAGCTTGACCTGTAAGGCTTGCAGCACCTAATTGATGACACGCCCTAGCTCTCAAGCTGATGTATCAGGATTATATAGGAATCCTATTTGATTTCTGAAAACTCTCCGTACATGTGCAGTTTGGGGAAATCAAAGGTCGTGTTTCGCACAAACCACTCAAATAGCCACTTGAGCCGAGTAAATGACTGGGCTAAACCGCAAAAGCGGCGAACCCATGTCTTCGTGGCTAACCAGATATCCTCGATCGGATTTTGCTGTGGACAGTGTGGGGC
>Ga0208218_1000030_pt1 | contig 93026 bp, 84 predicted proteins | sample HotLakmasection3_FD_184726 | JGI IMG/M metagenome (GOLD analysis project Ga0208218, IMG submission 184726) | Hypersaline microbial mat communities from Hot Lake, Washington, USA - Section #3 (SPAdes) | ecosystem: Environmental > Aquatic > Non-marine Saline and Alkaline > Hypersaline > Microbial... | reverse complement strand
GCTCAGGTCCTGTTGAATCGTTCATCAAGCAGATTGACGGCAGGGTGCAGGTGACAGGTGCTCAGTGGAAGCCACAGAATGTGCCTCAGATGCTGGCGTTACGCTGTGCATATTTGAACAACCAACTTAGCCTTCATTCTCTCGCTAGCGGATGACGTGCTCCCCCCATCGCCCTTACCCAGAAACGGATTGAGGACATGATTGGGTTTGGTTTACAGGCAGTCCCACAAAATCACCAGCTTTATGTCACTGGGCTTTATTCACCCTCCCCAGCGGAGCAGCAAGGCATTGATTTGGGCGATCGCATTTTAACGATCAATGGCGAAGACCTAACTTATATTTCCGATGAGCGTTTTTGTGAGTTTGTTTTGTCTCCAGTGAGCGATCGCTATTCCAATTCACTCACCCTGACAATTCAACGCCATCAGGAACAGTTATCGTTTTCTCTTGAATCCAATCACGCCCATTTGCGTTGAGCCTGGATTTACCTAAAACGGCATTCAAAGGGATAATCAAAGAGTATCCTCAAAAAAGATTTAAACATTCCCAAGGCTGTGTAGGGGAATGCTGGTCTGCTAACAGGTACACAGATACCGCTAATGGCAAACCTTGATCAAGCTTAACTTTCCATTTCTTCTGAAGTACCCTACAAAATAAAAATATTTGAAAAACATTTTTGGAAAAGAAGGGACGGCTGAATCGCTCCTTCTTTCCCAAAAATGTTTTCTATTTAGGGCTTAGCTCCAATGGAACGAGCTTGAGCCTGAGCTACCCATAACCATAGACAAAGCTCTTTCGCAAAATCCTCTTTTGGTAGCGTAGACTACAAATCACCCCCCCTTAGCGGCTCTAGTATTTGCTCTGACTCGCAACTGTTGATGATCAGTCGCAATTGTCTGGATCTCCTCAATTTAATTGCGTCCTTCACAAATTGCGATTTCTCAGATTCCCTAAGGAGAGATAGAGTTCTATGTCCATGCAGTTCAATCGGCGAAAGTTTCTGGTTTATGGCTCGGCTGCTCTGGGTAGCAGCATTTTGCTCAAATCCTGTGCTAGCAGCCCTGACACCGCAGATACCGCCGATGCTCCAGCGGCGGATGCAGGTGCAGATGCCCCGGCAGCAGCAAGTGGTGACACCATTAAGGTTGGGATTCTTCACTCCTTGAGCGGCACGATGGCGATCAGTGAAACTACCGTCGTAGACGCTGAACAGTTGGCAATCAAAGAGATCAACGCCGCAGGTGGTGTGCTCGGACGGCAGATTGAAGCTGTCGTTGAAGACGGCGCATCCGACTGGCCCACTTTTGCGGAGAAGGCGACCAAGCTCATCGATCAGGATCAGGTCGTAACTGTTTTCGGCTGCTGGACCTCTGCCAGCCGGAAAGCGGTTCTGCCCGTGTTCGAGTCGAAGAACCACATGCTGTGGTACCCCGTGCAATACGAAGGTCAGGAATGTTCTAAGAACATCTTCTACACGGGTGCAGCACCCAACCAGCAGATTGAGCCTGCGGTGGACTGGTTGTTGGAAAACAAGGGAACTCAGTTCTTCCTGGTGGGTTCTGACTACGTGTTCCCCCGGACTGCCAACACCATCATCAAAGAGCAGTTGGCAGCGAAGGGTGGCGAAACCGTTGGCGAAGACTACCTGCCTCTGGGAAGCACCGAAGTTACGCCCATCATCACCAAGATCCGTACCGCACTGCCCGATGGCGGCGTGATCTTCAACAGCTTGAACGGAGACAGCAACGTTGCCTTCTTCAAGCAGTTGCAGGGCGCAGGTCTGACTCCCGACAAGTACCCGGTCATGTCGGTGAGTGTGGCAGAAGAAGAAGTGCGTCAGATCGGCGTAGAGTCTCTGGTGGGTCACTACGCAGCGTGGAACTACTTCCAAACCGTCGAAACCTCTGAAAACGACAAGTGGGTGGCAGACTTCAAAGCCGAATACGGTGACGATCGGGTAACCAACGACCCGATGGAATCGGCATACATCATGGTCTACCTGTGGAAGCAGGCAGTGGAAGCCGCTGGAACAACGGATCTGGAAGCTGTGCGTGCAGCGGCTGTTGGTCAGCAATTTGCTGCGCCTCAGGGTCCTGTAACCATGAACGTGAACCACCACATTTCTAAGACGGTTCGGATCGGACAGATCCGTGACGATGGTCTGTTTGATGTCGTGTTCTCCACGGATGGTCCTATTGATCCCCAGCCCTGGAACCAGTACGTTCCTGAGACGAAGGGCTTCGCTTGCGACTGGACAGACCCCGCGAAGGGCGGTCAGTACAAGGTTGAAGGCGCATAGTCTGAGGCTTTGACGAAACGTGGCGGCGGCAACGTCGCCACGCTTCGTGTTTTTGCAAGGTTTAGCTGAGAACTGGCAATCACTTGAGTTAGCCGCTATTTGAGGGCAGAGGGCAGTGCTGCAAGGTTTGTTTGACGGAATTTTTAATGGGATTAGCATCGGCTCGGTATTGCTGATCGCGGCATTGGGACTGGCGATCGTGTTTGGCTTGATGGGCGTAATCAACCTGGCGCATGGTGAGTTGATGATGCTGGGAGCCTACAGCACCTATGTGGTGCAACTGGCGTTTCGTCCCCTGGGGGAACCACTGTTTAGCTTTTACATTTTTGTGGCGGTGATCGCCTCATTCGTGGTGGCGGCGCTGGTGGGGTTAGCCCTGGAACGAGGGGTGATCCGATACCTCTATGGGCGACCGCTCGAAACCCTGCTAGCGACCTGGGGTGTGAGCCTGATTTTGCGGCAGTTTGTGCGCAGTGTGAGTGGTGCGCTGGCGCTGAGCATTGTGGTTTTTTGTCTGCTGTTTTTTGGGGCGCTGTGGGTGTTGCGGAAGCGTGCCGACTGGGAGCAGATACAGCAGAAGGCGATCGCCATCCTCCTCCCGCTCTCTCTGGCGATCGCCTTCATCACCGGACTTCTGCTCAATCGCGTCCCCATCCTGTCGCGGCTCTGGTTTAGTGCCCGCAACGTGGATGTAACCGCTCCTGCCTGGATGCGGGGCGGCATTCCCATTGGCACGATCCAACTGCCCTACACCCGTCTGTTCATCATTGCCCTGACGATATTGTGCCTGATTGGGATCTACTGGTTCCTCAACCGCTCTGCCTGGGGTTTGCGGATTCGCTCGGTCACACAAAATCGCGATATGAGCGCCTGTCTGGGGATTCCCACTGCCAAGGTCGATGCGTTGACCTTTGCGCTGGGATCGGGGCTGGCTGGGGTAGCGGGTTGTGCAGTGAGCTTGCTGGGATCCGTCGGTCCGAACCTGGGTGCAAACTACATTGTGGACTCCTTCATGGTGGTCGTTGTGGGCGGTGTCGGCAAACTGGTGGGCAGCATCGTTGCGGCACTGGTGATTGGCACACTCAACTACCTCATCGGTTCCGGCACGATCGCCCTCATCCTTGCCAGCACCGGATCCGAAGTTTTGCAGCCATTGGTAGACTTCTTTACATTTTTTGCGACCACCAGTATGGCAAAAGTAATGGTGTTCATTCTCATCATTGCCTTCTTGCAGGTGCGTCCGGCAGGGTTGTTCCCGCAAAAGGGACGCTCCGTTGAGGCATAGCCTCTATTGCTTGGGTTTCGGCGATTTTAATGAGGCGACTATTTAGGGTTGTGGCATGGCGGTAAATACAGTTTTGGGTCGGCAGCGATCGCAGCGATCGCGCAAAAATAAGCTCCTGGTCGAGGCGGGGATCGTCGTCATCGTCGCCCTCGTCCTCGCTCTCATCGTTCCACTGATCCTGTCAGATTTTCGACTGAGCTTGCTGGGGCGGTTTATGTCGCTGGCGATTATTGCCCTCGGCATCGACCTGATCTGGGGATTCACGGGTTTGCTGAGTTTGGGGCATGGCATCTTCTTTGCCCTGGGTGGCTATGCCTTCGCCATGTACTTGCAACTGCAAATCCCAGAAGGGCAACTGCCCGACTTCTTCCCGCTGTATGGGGTGACGGAGTTGCCCTGGTTCTGGCAGCCCTTCTACTCGTTCCCCTTCACGATGGTGGCGATCGTGGAGATCCCCATGATTGTGGCGGGTTTGCTGGGCTATCTGGTATTCCGTAATCGCATTCGGGGCGTTTACTTCTCCATCCTCACCCAGGCTGCTCTCGTCGTTTTCTTCAACTTCTTCAACGGGCAGCAAAAGCTAATCAACGGGACAAACGGACTCAAAACTTCAACATCCACGCTGTTTGGCAATGAAGTGGGGTCGCCGCCCATGCAGTTCAGCTTTTACCTCATCACGATTGTTCTGTTGGCGCTCACCTATGCCTTTTGCCGCTGGCTGACGAGCGGTCGCTTTGGGCGCTTGCTGGTGGCAATTCGGGATGACGAGAACCGGGTACGCTTTTCGGGCTACGACCCAACGTCCTTCAAAGTGCTCGTCTTTGCCATCTCCGGTGGCATTGCAGGTATTGCCGGAGCGCTCTACACCGTGCAGTCCGGCATCGTCTCGCCGCAATATATGGACATCGCCTTTTCCATCGAAATGGTGATCTGGGTTGCGGTTGGGGGACGGGCAACGCTGGTGGGGGCGATTTTCGGAGCGGTTGCGGTGAACTATGCCCGCAGCCTGCTCAGCGAGCAGTTTCCCGAAGTCTGGTTGTTCTTCCAGGGGGCGCTGTTCCTGATTGTGGTGCTGGTGCTTCCGGCAGGGGTTGTGGGTTGGCTGCGCACCGATGGCATCGACTGGTTCCGCCGCCTCACCGGGAATGGGCGATCGCTCTCTACCTTTCCCAGCATTGAACTGGACGAAGCCATTCAAAAGGAACGGGAAACCATTGAGAAATAGCGTTTTAGCGTTTCAGAGTGGGCAGTGATCGCCCTACGGGTCTTGGTTTCGTAAGTTGCTAGCGACAGAAATCTAAATTTCAAATTACCAAAGCCTCATGTCTGCAAAGATTCTCGATATTGAAAATGTCACGGTCAGCTTTGATGGGTTCAAAGCCCTGAACAACCTGACTTTCAACATGGAACCCGGCGAACTGCGGGTCATCATTGGACCCAACGGGGCAGGCAAGACCACGTTTCTGGATGTGATTACCGGAAAAGTGCGCCCGACGGAAGGTTCGGCACGGTTTAAGGGAAAAGACCTGACCCACCTCAAGGAGCATGAAATTGCGCGGCTGGGGGTTGGGCGCAAGTTCCAGACACCCCGGGTGTATCTGAACCTGACCCCCCGCGAAAACCTGGAGATTTCTTGCAACCGCACGAAAACTGTTTTCAATACGCTGTTCAAAAAAACGCCCAAATCCGAACGTCAAACTGTGAGTGGCTTACTCGAAACCGTTGGCTTGTCTGCCCAGGCAGATGTTCCGGCGGGCTTGCTGTCCCACGGGCAAAAGCAATGGCTGGAAATTGGGATGCTGGTGGCGCAGTCGCCGGACTTGCTGCTGGTGGATGAACCCGTGGCAGGGCTGACCGATGAAGAGACAGAGCGTACTGGGGAGCTGTTGCTGGCACTGGCAGAGAGCCATTCCATCATCGTGATTGAGCATGATATGGAGTTTGTGCGGCAGATTGCGCGGCAGGTGACGGTGCTGCATGAGGGCAGTGTGCTGTTTGAGGGCAGCATGAACGAAGTGCAGACAAATCCCCGTGTGATTGAGGTATACCTGGGTTCGGAGCCGACGATTTCCGCAGAGGAAATCGCAATGCTGCGGATTGCCGCATCAATGGCATGGTCGGATGGCTCTTTTACCCCAGAGCAGCAGGACATCATTTTGTCGCGGCTCAGCCAGCAATTTGCGAAAGACGAGCAGGAACACGCCACCCTCCAGGAGGAGTTGAAGAACTATCTGGCGAGGGATATCCCCGTCGAAGACCTGGTTCCCTTGCTGAAAACGCCGGAGGAGCGGGAGATGGCGCTCAAGCTGAGCTATGAGGTGCTGAGTTCCCAGGGCATTAACGAGCAGGAGGCGATCGCCTATCAGCGGCTCCTGCAATCCCTCAAACTACCACCGGAAGTGGTGCAGCGAATCGAACAATCTACGAGTGCGGGGATGGTGTCATGACGCAAACAATGCCTGTAAAGTCGAGCGATCGCCCCACCTCGGAGGTGATGCTGCAAGTCTCTGGCTTGAACTTCTACTATGGCGAAAGCCACATTTTGCGGGACGTTGACCTCACCGTTCCCCGAGGCGAAATGGTCTGCCTGATTGGGCGCAATGGTGTGGGCAAAACCACGCTGCTGAAAAATATCATCGGCTTGCTCAAGCCCCGTCAGGGTTCCATCGCTTTCGATGGACACCCCATCACCGCCTTAACACCCGATCGCCGTGCCCGTCGTGGCATTGGCTATGTACCCCAGGGACGGGAGGTAATCCCCCGGCTCACAGTGAAGGAGAACCTGTTGCTAGGGCTGGAAGCGAACCCCAATAAGCCGAAAAAACGGGATACCGCCATTCCAGTGGAAATCTTCGAGTTGTTTCCGGTGCTGGAAACGATGCTCTCGCGGATGGGCGGCGACCTCAGCGGCGGACAACAGCAGCAGTTGGCGATCGCCCGCGCCCTCATGGGCAAGCCCCAACTCCTCGTCCTCGACGAACCCACCGAGGGTATCCAGCCATCGATCATTCTCGACATCGAAGCGGCGGTGAAGAAGATTATCCGCACTACGGGAATCTCCGTGCTGCTAGTGGAACAACACCTGCATTTCGTGCGGCAGGCAGATCGGTACTACGCCATGCAAAAAGGCGGCATCGTGGCGTCGGGTCCAACCCATGAGCTGAGCAACGAGGTAATTCAGCAATTCCTGGCGGTGTAGCGATCGCTGCCAAAGAATCTCCCCATTTTTTGCAAAAGGGCGCGGCTGAGCCGCGCCCTTTTGCAAATCTCAATAAAAGCCGCGCCGTGCGTGGCTTTTATTATTTATCAGGGATGGAAGACGGCTTGCGTGGGAAACATCCACCTGGGCAGTGGTCGATTAGCGGTGCATCTGTTCTTCCAAAAGCGCCTTGGCACGAGGCTTATAGAGCAACTGGAAGAGAGTTTCCATGTAAACCCGCAAGTCTTCCCGGTTTTCCTGGGAGGTGTAGTCCCAGAAGCCATAGATCCGCGCCAGGGAAAGCAGGCGGCTGGTGTGGATCTTCCAGGTATAGGTGCTGTAGACACGGGCGATCGCCTTCTGAGAAATATCTTCCCAAATATGAGGATTGTGATCCGTCTTCGAGAAAAATTCGAGAATCACATCTGCCATCTGGCTGGGCTGAGTGGGGTTGATGTAGTAACCATTCACGCCATTCTGAATAATTTCCAGCGGACCGCCAAACTCCGTAGCAAAAGTCGGCAAGCCGGAGATCATGGATTCCAGCACCGTCAGACCAAAGGCTTCAAACAGGGCAGGTTGCACAAACACCCCCCGATGGTCGGCAATAATGCGGTAGACCTCGCCGGAATCTGCCTTGGGCAGCCGAATACCGATCCAGCGCATCTTGCCCCAGAGGTTGTACTGGTTCATCAGATTGTGCATCTTCTCGATCTCGGCAGCTTCCTCCGCATCGTTGGTATCTTCGCTGCGGATCTTACCTGCAATCACGATCAAGTTGCAGCGTTCCTGAAGTTCGGGGCTTTGCCCATAGGCTTCCACCAGTCCCGAAAGGTTTTTGATGCGATCGAGTCGCGCCATCGAGAAAATGGGAGGTTTATCGGGGTTATCCAGTTTCCCAACAACCATGCTGGGGTCGTCCTGGGTAAACAGGAGATTGGTGAGTCGTTCATTTTCCCCATGCAGGCGATCGTCCTTATCCGTGTAGGGGAAGTAGTAGTTTTCGTTCACCCCTGGCGGCACAACGTTAAACTTGGGACTCTTCAGCTCCACCCCATGCATGACATGGTACAGATCTGGCATCGTAAAGCTGCGGTAAGACTCGTACTGCCCAGCCGCTTCGGGCGTCCCCACAATTTCCTGGTGGGTACTGCTGATGATGAAATCCGCCGCATTCATCGCAATCAAATCGGCTGTGAATTGCAACGAGAAGTGATACTGGCTTTCCATGTTCTGCCAGTACAGGTTACTAAACAGGTACTTAGACTTTTCCAGGGCATGGGCAACGATGCCATGAACCACTTTCAGCCGCCGCGCCAGCAGAAACGCCACCAGGTTGCCGTCGGTGTAGTTGCCGATGATCAGATCCGGTCGTCCCTGAAACTCGGCTAGCAGAACCTTCTCGGCATCAACCGCAAAGGTTTCGAGGTAGCTCCAGATCTCGAAGCGCGAGATCCAGTTCTGGGTCATGTTGGGGTTGTAGTCCCGGAAGGGAACGCGCACAATCCAAACATTATCGGTGCCATGCACCTTTTCGAGGGGCTGGTTACAGCGCGTACCATCGCTGTTAGAAATCAGGCGCGACAGGATCAACACCTTGGGCGGGCTGGCTTCCAGATCCAATCCTGCCAGTTCCATCTCTTCCTTCAGCTCTTGTTCCAGGCTGCGTGCCTGGTCGAGGACGTATACAACCTGACCGCCTGTGTCGGGTCGTCCCAGCACACCTTCTTGCCCAAACCAACCATGAACCGACACCAGCACGATGCGGAAAATCATCGGCACGCGGGAGAGGAATGCCTGGAGCGCCTGGGGCTCAGGAGAATCGAGTAACTCGTCCAGAAGCGCCAGAGATTCCTGCACCCGCCCAACGGTATTTCCCCATCCTGGCTCAAAGCCCATAGACTGCAGGTCGTAGCGAAACTTGGAGTAGGGTTCATCCGGGCGATAGCGCTTAAGGAATTGCAGCGCTTTCTTAAGCTGCAGGGAGAGTTGTTGTTGATCCTGAATGCGTCCGTTGAGCAACAGTTGCATCCCATCGTGACTATGCAGGCTGAGGAACTGAAACAGCGCCTTTTGCCACTGATGGGGATCCTGGAAAAGTTTGCTGGAGAGGTAGCGGTTGAGGAATTCAACGCCCTTGCCAATATTTTTTGGATCTCGGATGAGCGGCGAGTAGTCGTAAAAGGGTTTGACGTTAATTTCTAGCAGCTCGCCTTCGTTAGGGTGGTAGTGCCCGATCAGGCGATCGCGCAATTCCAGCAATTCTTTGATGTCGGCGGGTTCTGAAGTGCCATCAGACCAGAGCCAGTAGGCTTCTTCGGAGGCAATATCAGGGCGAACAACGATGCAGACGTTTTCTTCCTCAAAAATTAGCTCCTGCAAGCCATTGATCAGCACGGGAAGAGCCTGTAAATTCTGGGGAAGAGTGCCGTCTTCATAGTGTTCTGATTGGAAGTGATCGAATGCAATCAGAATCTCGTTGCGCAAGAAGTAGCGTTTTACGGGTTGCCGTAACCAGCTTAAAAATTCGCGTAGATGAGACTTTTCGGAACTCTCTAAGACGGCATGAAGCGGTTCAAACATAACTTTTCTAAGGTCGGTGTGCGCTAGCGCTAGACTAACCTAGTTGTCGGTTATTACGCATGACTTTGTGATCCATCTGCGGGGAGAAAAGTCCGATTTCGCCTTAAATTTTTCTGATTTTTTTGGAATCTACAGCTCATTAAACAGGTGATATTTGTAACAAAGCCGTCCTGTATTTTCTGTGAGATCTTCCCTTAGAGATTTGCCTGGGAGATTTCTGGAAAGGAACCTCCCATTTTTGGGATAAAGTGCGCGGCTGTGCCGCGCACTTTATCCCAAAAATGCGGGTAAGACGCCCTCCCATTATTCACAAAATGGGCTATTTATTTGCCAACATTCGCGCCCTTTTTCTAGCACCCTTGATTTGTTGGTCGGCTCCTAACGCAACGGAGCACACATGGGCTTTGGGAACCTCTCCAGTATGATTGGAGGCGTTTGCTGTTTACGACGGATTGGTACAGTGGCTCAGTTTCTATTTATTACGGACTTGGACAATACCCTGGTAGGCGATGATGCAGCGCTGGCACAGCTAAATGAACGCCTGTTGGAGCATCGCGCCACCTATGGCACCCGGATTGTGTATTCGACGGGGCGATCGCGCGCGTCGTACCTGGGGTTGCGCGAAGAGAAGCAGCTGATTGAGCCAGATGCTGTCATCAACGGTGTGGGAACGGAGATTTATTTGGCAGACCAATCTGCCCCCAACCCGGAGTGGTCAGGGCGGCTGTCGGAGGGGTGGGATCGAGAGGGCATTCTCGCCAACGTCACCCATTTCGCAGACCTGACACCCCAACCAGCAGCCGAACAAAACCCTTTCAAAATCAGCTTCTTCCTGTCTGACGCAGTGGCATCTGCTGTGCTGCCCCGGATGGATCAACGGCTCAAAGATGCGGGCTATGCGGTCAACATTATTTACAGCAGTGGGCAGGATCTGGACTTGTTGCCCGTCCGTGCCAACAAAGGACTCGCTATGACGTTTTTGCGGGAATCCTGGCAGTTTGAGCCGCAGCGCACGGTGGCTTGTGGAGATTCAGGAAACGATCGCGCCCTATTCGAACGGAACGAGGAGCGAGGCATCATCGTTGGCAATGCCCGGCCTGAGCTGCGGGAATGGCATGAGGCAAATCCTTCTCCTTATCGCTACATGGCGAAGGCTCCCTGCGCTGGGGGCATTTTGGAAGGGCTGTTGCACTTTGGCTTTTTCGCATAAAAGTGCTCTCATCGCCACCCCAAAGAATAAAAATTGCATTTTTAGAGCAAATTCCGACTGTAAAACCCAAAAACTTTTTTTTTGTGAAACGCTTGCCCGGCAAGCGTTTCACAAAAAAAGTTTTTTGGGGGTTGGCAATTCGGATTTAGTATGAGACCTCCTGGTTCAGGCGGAATAGGAATCCGCCGATGCGTTTTCCTCGGCGATCGCCTCTTGAGAGAGGCGAATCCGTTCTGCCAGCAAGTCTGGAAAAATGTAGACCGAAAAGGTCGTCCAGTTATCGCCACTTTCCAGGCTAACAGTGCTGCCGAGGCGTTCTGCCAGCTTTTGCACCAGTGCCAATCCCAAGCCTGTGCCTTCGTGTTTCCAGGGATCGGTGGAAGGAATGCGGTAAAAGCGATCGAATACCCTGGCTTGTTCGGCAAGCGGAATTTCAATCCCCGAGTTGCGGATCTGGATGCGGATATGGTCTAGCCCTTGCTGCACGCAGAGTTGAATCGTTTCTTCGACAGGGGTGTATTTGCAGGCGTTGTTAAGCAGTTCCCCAATAATGCGCCCCAGGTAGGTGAAGTCGCAGGTGAGGTCGGGTAAAGTGTCGGGCAGATTGCAAACGAAGCTTTGTTCCTGGTTGCGCATCCGTAGCACATAGGGTTCGACCAGATGCTCCAGCCAGTCGCGCAGGTTTATTGTGGAAGGCAAGAGCGGTTCCGTTTCGGCGTCGAGCCGGGACAGGTCGAGCAGGTCGTTAATCAGCTTCAGTTCGCGGTGGCACTCGTCTTTGAGAATGCGGAAGTAGCGATCGAAGTTGTCGTTGGCACTGCGACCGCCCCGATGGTGCTGGCTGAGGTTGACTTCGAGCATCTGCGTCGCCATTTTGATATTTGCCATGGGCGTTCGCAGTTCGTGGGAGACACTGCTCAAAAACTCATCCTTCAGTTTATTGAGCTGCTCTAGTTTGTGGATTTGGGTTTGGGATTCCTGGTAAAGGCGTGCCTGGCGGATGGCGATCGCACATTGATTCGCGATCTGTTCTACCAACCGCATCTCTAATTCATCAAAGGCTTCGCCGCTCGCCCGATAGAGCCACATATCGCCGATGACGCCCTGATCATCAATTAATGGGCAAGCCAGAACACTGTAATTCTGGTCGATAATCCGTGATGCTTTCTCGGGAATGTGCGATCGCAACCAGCAGAAATGCAACGTTTGCCCATTCAGCAATTGCTGATAGATTTCGGCATGGTCTTGCATTGGGATGAGACGCCGCAGCGCTGGTGCCATGCCGGGAGCCAGACATTCCTGCTGAATCATAGAGATCTGTTGGTCGAGGTCATACACCCCCGTGTCACAACTGCTGACATGCAGTTCGCGGGTCAATTCCTCCACAACTTTTTTCAAAATGGTTTGCTCGTCCAGGGTGTCGCGTACTTTGTCGGTGATTCCCTTCAGCAATATCTCAAAAGAAGCAGATCGTTCCAAACGCTCGGTGCGGCGCTGCACCTGCTCTTCAAGGTCGGCATTCAACGCCTGCACCCGCTTGTAAAGTTCAGACTGTTGCAGGGCAATGCCAACCTGGATGCTGAGCTGTTGGAGGAGTTCTTGCTCCCAGGTTTGCCACTGGCGAGGGGCATAGCATTCATGCACAATCAGCAAGCCCCACAGGCTTTCCCCCTGCAAAATGGGCACAACCAGATTGGCTCGCACATTGAATTGTTGCAGTAAGGTCCGATGACAGTCGGCGATCGCAGCAGTTTCAACATTGTCGATCGCACAAATCCGCCCTTTACCGTAGCTTTCGATATACCGTTCGCGGAAACAGGGATCATCGTAAACCAGACCCAAAATCGCCAAGTCTGGATGCTTGACCGCTTCCACCATAAAAACGCCGCTCCAGTCTGGGTTGAAGCGGTAGACCGTAACCCGGTCTGCCCGAAGCAGTTGCCGCACCTCAATGACAGTGGTATCAAGGATTTCGTCAATTTTCAGCGATCGCCGTACCCGCTGGGTCAAATGCAGCATGATTTGATTGCGCTGTGCCTGATGCCGCTGAAACAGTTCTGCCTGCTGGCGCACCGTAATGTCCTGCACTGTCCCAAACAGGCGCACACCCTGACCGGCTGCATCGACTTCCACTTGCCCATTCAGGGCAACGTAACACAGCGTTGAGGACATCTGCCGCACCAACCGCACCTCCAGGTTAAACGGGGCGGCATTGTGGATAGCTTCCGCCAGCATTGCCCGCACAGTTTCGCGATCCTCAGGATGGATTTTGCCAAGCAGCGTAGCGAGGGGAAGGGGGAGAGTGCGATCGAGGTCTAGCTCCAAAATCCGGGCACTTTCTTCTGACCCCGTGATCAGTTGCGTTGCAATCTCCAGAGTCCAGTCGCCAATTTGGGCAAGTTGCTGGGCACGCCGCAGGGAAAACTCTCGTTGGCGGATCTGATTTTCTCTCTGCTTGCGTTCGGTAATGTCAGTGTTGGCAAACACACAGGTGGTTACGGTCCCCTGCTCGTCGGTCACGGGATACAGCCGCGACAGGGTAATGCGCCAACTCCCATCCAGGCAGCGGTAGGTCATTTCCAGGTTTGTCAGGGTTTCGCCTGCAAATGCCTTGGCAAGGTGATGGGCGATCGCCTGCCGCTGGTCATCCCCCACCAGCAAGCCCCAGAGCAATTGCCCACATACAGCAGTGCCATATCCAAAAAATTGGGTGCAGGCATGGTTCCAGGTCAGCAACTTACCCTCTGCATTCACCGAAAAAATGGCATTGGGAGAGTTTTCGACAACTTGCTGAAACTGGTGCTGGCTTTGTTGATGCACCCTTTGGACTTGCTTCAAAGCCGTGACATCGGTGGCAACCACGGTCAACAACCAGGCTGTGGCAGAGTTGCCCTCAGCAGAGCCTTGGGGTTGCTCCATCGGCAACGCTGGCGACGGGGCAGCACTCTCCGGTTGAGCCAGGGCGATCGCCCGTCCCTCTTCCAACAATGGCAGGGCTTGGCTATTGACCAGCAACCATCGTTCATCTCCGGCCAGGTTGTAAAATCGCAGTTCCCCAGTCCAAACCCCCGTGTGGGACAAACTTCTATACCCCAGCGAAAGCAGGAGTTGCCAATCGTCTGGGTGAATGCGCGATCGCCACAACTCTGGGTCACGCATCAGCACATCAGGCGAGTAGCCCAACACCGCTTCGCACCCAGGAGAGCAATACTCGCACTGCCAATGGAGGCTGGCAGAGGAGGCAACAGAAGATGAAGCATTGGGTGGGAAATAGATACGAAATTGGGCGATCGCCCCCAATACCTGAGACAGCACCAGTGCTTCCCGGCTTGCCCCAAACAAAGGTGCCGGAGAATTACCCGAAGTCATGGGTGGGATGAGCCGACTGCCATCACCGTTGATCATTTTTTGCTTATCAAATTGGGTTTTATCGAAAGGGGTAGCCAATCCAATCCCTCTGTTCTTCCTCTGCTCTTCCTCTGTTCTTCGCTCTGCTCTTCCTCTGCTCTGCTGTCAACCCGAAACACTCACATCGTCCGATCCGTTCCGATACCTCGTGCGATCGCCCGCTCCCACCAGGGGCGAAACCCCTCCTTAATCCATTCTCGCGAATCTCGCGAATATTGTTTATTCTGACTGGGGTGCAATCTCCCTGCTCATTTAATCAATTCTTACAACCTTTGTGCTGCTTCAGGTCTAGCGCTTTCTATCGGTCCAAGCCTTCAGGAAATTGCGGAAATTGGAGGAAAGATCTAAAACAGGTTTCGGCAAACTGGCGCTTAATTATCTTGTCCAGATTTTATCAGGATACCGCTTGAGCCCCCGCCGTCATCGCTTGCATAACCGCCTGCTGCCCCACCTGATCATAAATGGTTTTGAGATAACTCATCACCACCTGGGGCGACACACCACTCACCGTCCCCAGCACATCCGACGTCAGCGGCAGCGTTCCCAGCAAATCCAGCACGGTCTCGCCGCCAATATGGGGTGTGATGACCACCAGCGAAGGCTCCAGTTGGGCATCGTAGTTCCAGAACCGCTCTACCGCAATTTCGGAGCCAGAAGGTGCCGCAACCGTTGCTTTTTGCTTAGGTTCTGCCTCCCCGCTACCCTGCCGGAGTTCGCGCAGCCCATTGAGCAACTGCGCTTTTGTGCGCCCCCGCAACTGAAACAACACAAACGGATCTTCACTGAAGCGATCGCCCAGGGTGTAATACACCGCGCCGATGTGCTTACAGGGATTTGCCTTGTCTGGACAACTACAGCGGCTATGAATATCAAATTTTGTGAACGGAAACAAACTCAGCCCGTTTTCCGTAAACACTTCTTCGATATTCTGTGGCATCTCCCCTGCCAGCAGCTTTGCCGTAAAAATCGCCTGCTTCGACAGGCTTTCGAGAACAAATCCCCACTGTTCATCATCAAAGGGATCGAGATGGAGCGACACCCGATAGGGTTCCGGTGCCGTTCCTTGCACCAGCGCCTGCACCTTATAGCCGCGAAACTCCAGCTTCAGCACATTGCCTTCGCGGGCATAGTTGCGTGCCCGCGCCAGCCGCCGCACCCAGCCAAACGACTCCAGCACATCGATCCAGCGCTGCGCCCACCATTCGCGCCCCGATTCCATCTGATCGTCTTGCTTCAAGTCGTGCATCAATTTTCTCTATCCTTTGGCTGCATTCTCGTTTGTATTTCTAATCCTTGCAACTCAACTTCGATCGATGACGTCAGCCACCAAGCTGTCAACCCCCAAGGTTGCTAAGGATCGCATACGAAATAAAACCCAGAATTTTTAATGAGAAGCGCGGCAATGCCGCGCTTCTCATCAAAAATTGGGATTTTATTAATCCGCAGATCCCCAAGTGGTAGCCATAAAATAGACGAAACTGTTGTGGGATGCTCCCCCGACGGGGGACGCACCCCACTGGGCTTGTTGATGACCATATGCTAAAAAAATGTTGCTAAAAATGTTGCTTAAAAATAATGTTGCTAAAAGAAGATGCAGAAAATTTGTAGAAGATTCACAAAAGACTTCAGGCAGGCGGCGTGAGGGAAGCATTACAAGCGGGAAAAACCGGGCGATCGCGCATCCTCTCCTTTCTACTCAACCCTGAGAACCGTGATTTTTCAATGACCGCTGGGGATCAACGAACAAAACGTTACAAAACTTTTTATCTTCTTCCTGAAAATACTGCCTTTTTCTAGTTGGGAAGGGACATCTAGGGGAAAATTCCCATGCAGCTTTGTCCCACAGTTGTGAACATAAATGTAACAATAGAACGAATCAGATATTTAGATGGATAAAAGGTCTCATGATCTTTAACTCTGATGGAACTGAATTCTTTGAGCCAAATAGCTCGGAGGAGGATAGGGCAAACGAGCTGTTGCAGTATCTCCAGCATCAGTCCCCCGAGGTGTTGGGGCGGGTGGCACGCTCCGTTAGCCCAGAAATCAAAGAAATTATTTCCCAGAACGTGCAGGGTTTGGTGGGTGTGTTGCCATCCGAAGCCTTCAACATGCAAATCACCACTGACAAGGAAAACCTGGCAGGGCTGTTAGCCTCAGCCATGATGACAGGATATTTCCTGCGCCGCATGGAACAGCGAATGGAGTTGGAGAGTAGCATGATGACCTCGTTCTCCAGCAAAAATGAACACGATAGTGACAACCGGGCAGAGTAGACGCGCCCACCTGGGGAAGGGGCATTCTACTCATTCCCCTCGTTGTTAATCGTCCTTGCTATTAACCCGTCAAAAACTCTACTCAAAGCCTTCTGAGGTTTTTCAGAAGGCTTTGTCAATTTTGCAGCGATGTTCCCTTGTTCTGTAGCCCTTCAGCTTAGGATCACGTACGAAATAAAACCCGAAATTTTTGATGAGAAGCACGGCATTTCGGGTTTTATTTTATTTTCAATCCTTAGGCGATCTCCAGAAAAGAATATCCCCATTTTTTGAGAGAGGGCGCGGCTAAGCCGCGCCCTCTCTCAAAAAATGGGGATATTCTGACTCAGAAATCTCCTTAGAACCAATATTTTAGTGAAAGCGGCACGATACGCCGCTTTCACTAAAAATATCATCCTGGTTCCGGGCAACATGTTCGTCATCTTTCAAAAAGCCTTGATTTTATGGGCGCTGAGCGCCTGCAAAATCAAGGCTTTTTGAAAAATGACGAAGGTATTGTCTGGGCATGTAGCGCTATAGCAATCTGTCCCTTCCATTTGGGTGAGTTGGGCGAGTGGGTTAGAATTTGTGGAATCTCTGTTCCCATGCTTCTGCCACGGTTTTCCCATGACTGATATTGTCCTCGATGTCCGTGACCTGAACGTTCACTTTCGCAACGACAACCGTCTGGTGCGTGCCCTGGATGGCGTGTCGTTTCAGCTTAAACGGGGGCAAACCCTGGGGATTGTCGGCGAATCGGGTTCGGGCAAGTCTGTAACGGCGTTGTCGATTATGGGGCTGGTGCCCACACCACCGGGGCGCATCGCTGGCGGCGAGATCTGGTTTAACGGGCAAGATTCAGACCCCGTTAATTTGCTGGCACTGCCCAAGGAGTTACTGCGGCAATATCGGGGTGGACGAATTGCGATGATTTTCCAGGAACCCATGAGTTCCTTGAACCCCGTCTATACCTGCGGCTTCCAGTTGATGGAGGCATTGCGCTACCACCGCCCTGACCTGCCCGAACCCGAAGCGCGGCGGCGGGCAATGAATTTGCTGCAAGAAGTAAAGTTGCTGCCCAGCGATGCGGAATTGGAGGAGCAGGTGCAGCAGGAGCATGAGGATAACCATCGGGGGCGGGAAGTGACGCCCCTGAGTACCCGCGATATGATGCTGGCGGTAAACGAGCGCAAGCAGGCAATTCTCAAGCGCTATCCCCATGAGCTTTCGGGTGGGCAGATTCAGCGGGTGATGATTGCGATGGCGATCGCCTCTGACCCCGAAATCCTGATTGCCGACGAACCCACCACCGCCCTGGACGTGACGGTGCAGGCGACGATCCTGGATCTGCTGCGGGAGTTGCAGGCACGCCGGGGCATGTCCATCATGTTCATTACCCATGACCTGGGCATTGTGGCGGAAATTGCCGACGAAGTGGCGGTGATGTATCGCGGCAAAATCGTGGAATTTAACTCAGTCCTGAATATTTTTGACCAGCCCAGGCATCCCTACACTAAAGGACTGCTGACCTGCCGTCCCCAGCCGGATCGGCGACTGCGCTTTTTGCCCACCGTGTCTGACTTCATGGAGGTGGTGCCCGATGCCAGGGGCGGCGTGCAAATTCAAGAGAAGGTGATGGATAGCGTCCAAAAGGAACGCTTCCAAATGCAGATTGCGCCGCAGGAGCTTGACGAGCGCTTGCAGAGCCTCCAGAGCCAATCGCCGCTGTTGCGCACCGAAAACCTGCAAGTGGGCTTTCCGGTGCGGGGCGTGTGGGGAGCAGCAAAGCGCTACTTCATGGCAGTCAATGGGGTGTCTTTTGAGGTGTACCCTGGCGAAACCCTGGGACTGGTGGGCGAGTCGGGTTGCGGCAAGTCTACCCTCTCGCGGGCGTTGCTCCGGTTAATCCCCACGACTGGGGGCAAGGTTTGGTTTGAAGGGCAGGAGATTACCCATGCCACCGGACAAAAAATGCGGCAAATCCGACGGGAAATGCAAATTATTTTCCAGGACCCCTTCAGTTCTCTAGATCCCCGCATGAGCATCAAGGCGGCAGTGATGGAACCGCTGAAGATTCATGGTGTGACCAAGAATCGCCGCAATCTGGAGGAGCGGGTTGCCTACTTGCTCGACCGGGTGGGGCTGAATCCAGCCTGGGGCGATCGCTTCCCCCACGAATTTTCGGGCGGACAACGCCAGCGCATCTGCATCGCCCGCGCCCTGGCACTCAACCCCAAGTTCATCATCTGCGACGAGTCTGTATCCGCGTTGGATGTGTCGGTGCAGGCGCAGGTGTTGAATCTGCTGAAGGCATTGCAGGACGAGTTTAAGCTCACCTACATCTTTATTTCCCACGACCTGAGTGTGGTGAAGTTTATGAGCGATCGCATCATGGTGATGAATCGCGGCAAGGTCGAGGAAATCGGCTCCGCCGAGCAGATTTACCACAACCCCCAGCGAGAATACACCCGTCAGCTCATCGACGCGATCCCCGTCGGCTCCATCGAAGCCATCCGCCAGCAACAGCTCCAACAAGATGCAAGCTAACGAGAAATCCCACCTGGATACCAACATGTTTGCTCCAAGAAAATAAAGAAGCCGTTTTGGGAAAGAAGGTGCGGCAAAGCCGCACCTTCTTTCCCAAAACGGCTTCTTTATTTTTTTAGAACACTCTTAGTCTTCGACGATCAGCCATGCAACAACACCGCCAACCACGCCCAACACAAACCACAGAGGGATGTGCAAAGCACTTAACACAACATCGGGAACCGACAGAATGAAGCGGTAAAACAGGACGCCCAGGGTCAGCAAAATAATACTGATGGCGATGATCATGCATAACTCCTGACAATGTATTGAAGAGCTTTGAAGATCGGGTTTGGCGTTGCCTAATTTTAGTACAAATTAGGCGATCTCCAGAAAAGAATATCTCCATTTTTTGAGAGAGGGCGCGGCTTAGCCGCGCCCTCTCTCAAAAAATGGAGATATTCTTTCTCAGAAATCTCTTTAGTACAAATCTGCCTCGATCTGGTCGAGGGGAATGAAGCATTCCTGGGGCAGGAGTACAGGCTTTACGCCAAAGATGAGCTTGCCCCGGTGGGTGTAGCGATCGATCGCCAGCCCAATCGGACGCCGCGACTCATCGGGATGCACTTCATAGTAAGCGCGGTAGATGTCGCGGGCAGACTGCAACAACCCAGGATCCAGTAGCGATGAGTAGCCGAGCGGATCGACCTGCATATTTTGGGGTGGAGTCGGACTGGTTTGATTTTGTTTGTATTGCGGGGTGTACACCAACTGCTTTTCTCCCGTTGCGATCGCCTACATTATCTCCTGAGCCTTGCCGAACCCTTTGCCCAGTCGCATTCCCATTCGTAGACCCAAATGAGAGCTATTTGGAGCTACGCGGCGGAATGCTCGACCAAGTTGCCTAACAGCATAGCGAAAAAGCTCTCAAACGAACCAGATTTAGCCTGGAGTGGATCTCTGGACATGAGCACCAGGGAATTTCTAGGCGATCGCCTTGAGCAGGGCGTCGCCCATCGCCCGACAGCCCACCAGGTTCATGCCGTCTGAGTAGATGTCGCCCGTGCGATAGCCCTGATTCAACACGGTTTGCACCGCTTGTTCGAGGCGATCGCTCGCTTCCGGTTCATTCAGCCCATAACGCAGCATCATCGCCGCGCTGAGCACCTGGGCAAGGGGGTTCGCCTTATCTTGCCCAGCGATGTCGGGCGCAGAACCATGCACAGGTTCAAACACCCCCGGACCCGATGCCCCCAAACTGGCAGAGGGCAACATGCCAATGCTCCCCGTTAGCATTGCTGCCGCATCCGAGAGGATGTCGCCAAACAAATTCCCCGTCACAATCGTGTCGAATTGCTTGGGATTGCGCACCAACTGCATGGCGGCATTGTCCACATACATGTGGGTCAGTTGCACATCGGGGTAGTCAGCGGCAATGGTGGAGATGCGATCGCGCCACAACTGTGACACATCCAGCACATTCGCCTTGTCTACCGAACACAGGCGCTTGCTCCGCTTCTGTGCCGTCTCGAAGGCGACTCGACCGATGCGATCGATCTCCGCCTCCGTGTAGACCATTGTGTTCACTCCCCGCTTTGCCCCCGACTCGTCCTCAAAAATTCCCTTGGGTTGCCCAAAGTAAATTCCCCCAGTCAGTTCCCGAACCACCATGATGTCTACCCCTTCCACCACCTCGCGCTTCAGGGTAGAGGCATCAATCAACTGGGGCAGGATTTGGGCAGGACGCAGATTGGCGAACAGACCCAGCCCCGCCCGCAGCCCCAGCAAACCCCGCTCCGGGCGCTGGTTATTGGGGAGGTCGTCCCACTTATATCCCCCGATCGCCGCCAATAGCACCGCATCGCTATCCTTGCAGATCTTCAGGGTCTCATCCGGCAGTGGATTGCCCGTTGCGTCGATCGCGGCTCCACCAATCAACGCTTCCTGAAAATCGAATTGAATATCGAGTTGTTGCCCCACTTCCTTCATCACAGCGGTAGTCACCGCGAGAATTTCGGGACCGATGCCGTCGCCAGGGAGGAGGGTAATGCGGTAGCGCTTTGTCATGATGTGCCGTTGAAGTAAAGACGAGGAAAAAAGAACGTTTCAGGCGGTTTTCAGTCAGGATGTACTTTCAGTCAGGATGTACTTTCAGTCAGGATGCAGCCAGTGCCCCAGACGAGGTTTGGCTGCATTCGCAAGACTGCATTGTATAACAACATGCTCGCCGTTTTGCTAAGAGCCTTGATTTGGGGTGCGCTCCACGCACTCCAAATCAGGGCTCTTAGGATCACGTACGAAATAAAACCCGGAATTTTTGATGAGAAGCGCGGCAATGCCGCGCTTCTCATCAAAAATTCCGGGTTTTATTTTATTTTCAATCCTTAGCAAAATAGTGAAGGCATGAGTATAGCCCTGCGGTTTCTCACGAGGCTGAAACCGAGAAAAACTCCACGGTGGGAATGAGCGGATCTTTCACAACCCCCACGCCCTTATAACCCCAGCGTTTGAGTAGACTCGCCAATTGGGTTCCAGGTTGCGGCTCTACGGCAAAGCGATCGGTATAGCCTGCCGCATGGGTATTCAAGTAGCTCAAGGCTTCTGCATGGTCGTTGAATAGCAGCAAAAACTGCATGGGCGGCGCATCGGGGTTGGCATCATCCCCTTGTCCATTCGCCACCAAGTATTGACCATCTTGGCGGGTGCGGAGCAGGTAATAGGTCTGAGAAAACATAAGGCGAGATAGCGGTAAGTTGAGCGATCAATCAGTAATCAATCAGGAGCAGCTATAAATCAGGAGCAGCTACAAATCAGGACGCAATAATCAGAAGCAAAAAATCAGGATCAAAGAATCTTAGGGGATCTTAGGGAATCTTAGGACGGTTTGCGGGGGGATGGGTTGCGAGAGGTCGTTCCCCTGGTTTGTTTGGCAGTTGTTGGACGCTTTGGGGTAGATGGGGAGCGCCGAGCGGAAGCTGTGCTGCGTTTGCTGCCCTTGGGCGCTTTAGATTTGGATGGCTTTCTGGTTTTTGGCTTTTTGGTTTTGGGAAAGATGGCTTTCCAGCCCTGGGTTTTGGAGCGGCGGCGCACGGTGGAAAACCAGTCGGCAAGGCAATGGCTGAGCGCACCCAACTCGATGCCCAACACCAGAACAAGCCATTCGACCCAGTGGCGGGAGAGCGATCGCCCCATTTGCCCAAAAATCTCATCCCAGGTCCAGCCTAACTGCCAGATCTGGTTGAGCAACGCCAGCCCCACGCCGCTGAGGAACCCCATCAAGGCTAGCAGATAGAGAATGCGCAGTGCCGTCCCGGTAATGGGGGAGTGGGAAAGGGGCGATCGATGGGGCACACTGCCCTGATAGGGAATCCAGAGCCAGCGAAACCAACCCCACCGCTTGAACTGCACCGAATGAATATCAAGATCGGGACCAAACATCAGCCCACCAAACAGGTAGCCCCCCGCCACAATGAGCGTGAGGGTGCTGCTGCCCGTGGAGAGTAACGTGGCTCCAGCGACGAGGGGCAGTGTCCAGAGGGTAATGCGATCGTGGGTGCGACCAGAAGGCATGGCAACCCGGCAGAACATCAGTACTTCGAGAATCCTAGCAGGGAATCAGGGATTCCCGGTCAGTCGGTCAAAAAAATGTGAGTAGTGACTGTCATTCTTTGAAGGAGTCTGCTATAGTTAGAAATCGTGTTGAGCTTCGGGCGGTTAGCTCAGTTGGTAGAGCGCCTGCCTTACAAGCAGGATGTCACTGGTTCGAGTCCAGTACTGCCCATTCCCGTCGTACAACATTGGGTTCGCTCTGGTCGCAGGGGGACTGGCTTAAAAATAAAGTCCCAGAGGGAGGGGACTTTGTTTATTTGCTAACCCCAGGGCACAGTTTTTTCAGTGTTGTTCCCCGCAACAGCAGAGCGCTCAAATCGAAAGCCGAGTGTATCTCGCATGATGCAGAGCGGATGGTGCGGCGATCGCCCAAAACCCACTCCTCACATCCCAAAATGTTGCGATCTGCTCCGATGCATTGTTCCCCGACCCGTCATCCGGCATAATTCGGAGAGATTAGCTAACCATCCGAGCCGCTTGCTATGACCACGATTCACCGATTCGACAACACCACCGAAGCCCTATCCTGGGCGGCAGACACTACCATTTTTGAACAGGGAACCACGGGTGAGTGTATGTATGTGCTGGTGGAAGGTGAAGTAATCCTGCTGCATGATGGCGAGGAGCTGACAACCCTGTCGGCAGGCACGATGTTTGGGGAGATGGCGTTGCTCGAAAAACGCCCCCACTATGCCACGGCGATCGCCAAAACCGACTGCAAGTTAGTCGCCATCAATCAAAAACGCTTCCAATTCCTGGTGGAACAAACCCCCAATTTCGCCATCGAAGTGATGACCATCATGGCAGAACGCCTCGATCGCATGAACCAAAAAGCAACCGCATAGCCACCGCTAAGGCGGTTTCTGGGAAAGAACATACCCCCGTCATTCCCGCGCAGGCGGGAATCCAGGAAAGCTGAATAGCTATGACCGATAGGCTTGTAATGGATGCCCATTTTCATGGGCATGACGGAGCGCCCCTAATATCGGGATATTCTTTTGCAGAAATCACCTAAGCTCAACGCCCTAATACGGAGGCTAGAGAGCGAAGACCGTACCCTAATTCTCAACCTCAGAGGCAGAGCATTCTAAAAAGAGTTCGGGTTTGATGTGGAAAAACTGAGCCAGGGTTTGAATTTGCTTGACGGTTAAATCTTGCTGTTGGTTCAAGATCGCGCTCAGGTTCGCTTCGCTGCCAAACAAGGCGGTGATTTGGTCAGGTTGCAGCTCTGCTTCGTCGAGCAGGGCTTGCAGCAGCGCCGTGCCCGCTAAGGTCGGCATTGGCTCGTGGCTTTCTTCGTACTCATACACCAGCATCCCCAAGATTTTGAGATAGTCGCGATCGTCCTGGCTCAAGGGTTTGCCATCCAAAAGGCTATGAATCCGAGCCTGGGTTGCCGCCAATTCCTCATCATTTCCAATGGGACGAGGCGGAAAGGTGTTGATCAGTTCCAGATAGTAAGGACTAGGAGTTCTTAAACCAATCGTCATTTTTCCATTGCTCCTTGTCGTAGTCCGCATGAGTGAGGACAGCCCGAACGAAAACCATTTGATAGGTGTAGTCGATAAACGTGATCAGGCGATAGCGATTACCACTGATGTTGAAAATGGTGAAATTGCCAACAGAATCAGCGGAGGGAAAAACTCGTCGTACCTCTACAAGATTTTGAAATTGGGCGCTTGAAATCCGTTCGTACCATAGCAGTAAGCCTGACTGAGCGGACGAATGCTTTTCCCAAAACTCCCGCAAAGCTCTGCGGCTAATCACACGCATGCAAGTCTAAGCACTCTATGTTTTTGCACTGACTCAATTGTAGCGAGCAAAGATCTTCGACTTCTTTTGTGGGATGCAAAGGGGACTATCTCGATGAGAAAAGAAGTCGAAGATCTGGGGGGAGGGGGAAGCGATGCGTTACGCTGCGCTAACGCATCCTACAGGTTAGGGCACGATCAGGACGGGGCAGGGGGAGAGGTTGATGACGCGGTTGGTGACGCTTTCCGCTGCGCCTTCCTCCGTTAGCCCGATGCCGCGACAGCCCATGATGATCAGCCCTGCATTTAGCTCATCCGCCACATCGCAGATGACGAAGGCAGGCTTTCCGGCACGCTCGATCAGGTCGGCTTCGATGCCGTCTTCGGCGAAGAGGGCTTTGGCTTCCTGGAGCAGTTGGGCGATCGCCTCTGGGGAGGTCATATCCTCGCCCCTGGCTTCTTCGTCTGCCGACTCCACCACGGAGAGAATGACCAGGCGGCTGTCGTAGGTTTTGACCAGATTTTTTACCGTATCGGCGGCTTCACGGGATTCGCGGCTGTGGTCGATGGGAAAGAGGATGGTCTTAAACATGGCTTTACCTCGTCTGGGTGCCAGAGTCTTGTAGAGTTTGAAAAGTGGGAAAAAGATAAAACGTGCCGATCATTTATGCAGGTCATTATTCATGGCGTTTGTGGCGGATCGAATCGGTGGCGGGTCGAATCTGTGGCGGGTCGAATCGTCTGGCATGGAACCTGAGGAGAGATGTGCGTCGATTCGCTGACCTGATAAGAGTGTAGAACGTTATCCGGTCGATGCAAAAGCAAGCGATGGGCGATCGCCCTCCTACCTTCCACAACTCTATCGGGGACTTTGGCAGGGGAGCTTGAATTTCCAAAACTCCTAAGTTTTCCGAGGGGCATTGCAGACGGCAGAACAGCGTGTAGCCGCTGCGCTAATCCTTTTTGCATGGTTGCCCAACGCAAACAAAACCGATGCGCCTTGTCCCCCGCTTGCCCCAAAACTGATTCGGGTAATGAATCCTTGACGTTTTACAATACCCATAGATCTTGTTTGATAGGTATAAAAACTCATTAAGAGGGAAAGTCCAGTGTCGAAAAAATCAATTGCAAGCTTAACGGAAGCCGATTTGCAGGGAAAGACCGTCCTGGTGCGGGCAGACTTTAACGTGCCCCTCGACGATGCGGGCAACATCTCCGACGATACCCGAATTCGGGCGGCACTTCCGACCATTAACTATTTGACAGAAAAAGGCGCAAAGGTTGTCTTGACCAGCCACTTTGGTCGTCCCAAGGGCGATAACTTTGCCTCACGGGTGAACGATAAGTTTCGGCTGACCCCGGTTGCCAAGCGGCTGTCGGAATTGCTGAAGCAGGATGTGGCAAAGCCCGATGATTGCGTGGGCGATGCAGTTTCCAGTGCCGTTGCGGGAATGCAGCCCGGACAGGTGATGCTGCTGGAAAACGTGCGCTTCCACCCCGAAGAAGAGAAGAACAACCCCGAATTTGCCAAGCAACTGGCGTCCATCGCTGACCTGTATGTGAATGATGCCTTTGGGACGGCGCACCGTGCCCATGCTTCGACCGCTGGCGTTGCCGACTATCTCAAGCCTGCGGTAGCTGGCTTCCTGATCGAGAAGGAATTGCAGTACCTCCAAAATGCGATCGAAAATCCCCAACAACCCCTCGCCGCGATCATCGGCGGTTCCAAGGTATCCAGCAAAATCACGGTCATCGAAAGCCTGTTGGAAAAGGTGAACAAGCTGCTGATCGGCGGTGGCATGATCTTCACCTTCTACAAAGCGCAGGGCATGAGCGTCGGTAAGTCTCTGGTGGAAGATGACTACCTGGAGCTGGCGAAAACCCTGATGGCAAAGGCGAAGGAAAAAGGTGTTGACCTGCTGCTGCCGACCGATGTGGTGGTTGCCGACAACTTTGCCCCCGATGCCAACGACCAGACCGTTTCCGTTGACAGCATTCCCGATGGCTGGATGGGTCTGGATATTGGTCCCGATTCTGTGAAGGCATTCCAGGCGGCATTGGCAGATTGTAAGTCTGTCCTTTGGAACGGACCGATGGGCGTGTTTGAGTTTGAGAAGTTTGCAAAGGGAACGGAGGCGATCGCCCACACCCTGGCAGACCTCACCAAAACTGGAACGACCACCATCATCGGTGGCGGCGACTCTGTAGCGGCAGTCGAGAAAGTGGGTGTGGCGGATCAGATGAGCCACATCTCCACGGGTGGTGGAGCCAGCCTGGAACTGCTGGAAGGCAAGACCCTCCCCGGCATCGCCGCTCTGGATGATGCCTAAGGGCTTGCGTGGCAGGAGTTCTCTTTGAAGAATTCCAGACCTTAGCCAAGCTAGCGAACATTTGAAAGCGCGAAAGGGATGCTCAGGGCATCCCTTTTTTGGTTCATGGGTTTCTCAACCAGTTGGGGCTGACGCATGTCGTGCGAAAACCTATGCAATGGGGTGGTTTTGTGGTGCGTCGCGCCGCAAAAATTACCCTATTGCGTAAGTCCTGCCAGTTTTATCCGGAATGATGAGACAGTTCAGAGAATTTCGCTCTAAAGTAGAAGCGAATAAAAGCGTGAGTTCGGAGTTCCTGCCATGAAGCGAGTATTGACCGGATTACTGCTAGTGTTTTGTATGGCGATCGCCGCCTGCGGCAACTTTGGCGTCCCTACTGCCGAAGTGACAGCAACACCGTCTCCCCAGGAGAGTGTTGCCCAGGTGCCCAGCCCCATCGACTCACCCATCCCTGCAGCCCCTAGCACCACTGAAGCCCAAGCCAGTATCACCGTAGGCGGCTTCACCCTGGATGAGATCTATGACCTGGGTGCTATAGGCTGTGGCATGACGCTCTGGCGTGCAGATGCCCAAAGCGCAGCCCCCGGCGAAAGAGTATTCACCCTGGTCAACGGCATCGAAGAAGATTCCATGCTCATGAAGCTCAATGGTGAGGTCATTCGCTTCCGCCGCATCGAGCATAGTGGTGAAGAATTTTTTGATCAGTATGAGGAGCAAACCTTCCAAAATAATGCACAGGACATCATCGTGAAGGTTGTTGTAGCCAAGAGCGAGACTATGGGCGAAATCGAATCCATTGCCATTCCAAGTGGCACCATCACCGTAACGATGGGCGGTGAAGTCGTCGAAATCCCCGTTGAAGGCGACGCAGGATGCTAGAGCAAGAGCATTAAGCGGGTCGTGGTATGACGCTTAATGCTCCAACCTGAGAATCTTTGCCCTGTCTCCCTCACGGCTGAGAATTAAATAAAATCCAAAACTTGTTTTTTGAAAGCGCGGCTGTGCCGCGCTTTCAAAAAACAAGTTTTGGATTTTATTCTATTTGCGTTGCTTACGCAGGCATTATTCGCTACAGCTATAAATGGGCTGTCCGTTTTTTTCTAGCAACGTGCAGCGACGGCTAATGCCCCGTTCACCCACGAGTTTGCTAAATTCCTGGGTTTCGACCTTGGCAAGCTCGGCGGCTTTGCTGAAGGGCAGCATTTCCCGCTCATAGAGGGCGATCGCCAGTTCCTTCAACAGCTCTTGCTCCATCTGCTGAGGTGGCAGACGCAGCACATCGGTTACAGGGTCAGGGATTGTCAGTTGCAAAGTCATGTTCATCTCTCCTCAACGTGAGGTTATTATTAGCATTCCCAAACGGAAGCGGATTTCGCCTGGTTGGACGAAATCCTTATAATTTTTTTCAGCGCCATAGAATCAATCAAAAAGCCAGCACGACAGGCTGTGCTAAATACCATTCAGCCTTTCAATCCACGGTTTTTGAAACCCGATTTAAAAACACGCAGACCATCGTGATTAACCGTGATTAACGGATTCAGCTCAACTTGACGGAATCAAGCTTCCAGCATTGACCATAACGCAAGCAAATTTGAAATCGCTTAATCAAAACGAGTCTTAAAATAAAACGCTTAATAAACGAATTCGATTGGAGCCTTTAACAACGATAACGAATATCTTGCCCCAACTTCAAACCCTGATCGCTGACGACGGTTCAATCCTTCCTTTTTGCTTACGCCGCTAGGGACATTCACTAGCAGGACGCAGGCGGGTCACATTTAGGGTGAACTGTCCCAGTCCCTGCCCTGCGAAGGGGCTAACGCGCAGGATGTAGTTTCCGGGTTGCGTGATGCGAGCAAACAACAGGGAATTGGTAGTGCCGTCAGGACCATCATCATTTTGCCCAATCGTTGTACCATCCGGCGCAATGAGCGTAATGATGGTGTCAAACTGATCGGAGCTCAAATCTACAACGACTTGATCACCCGCTTCAAGCGTGACGAGATAATCGCGGGCGAACCCGCCGTTTCCGGTCGGAATATCGTTTTCCGATAGGACATCAACAACCATATTCGATTCGGGCAAGGGCATCGGGTTGTAAATGTCATCGGCATGGGCAGACAGACCGCTGAGAACAAGGGTTAGCGATGTTCCGGCTACGACCATAGGAAAGCGCAAACGGGAAATGGGTGACCAACTCATGGACTGCGTCACAGGCTCCTCACAAAACTCAATTCCGTTCATTATGCCCCAGGCGATCGCCCGCCCCAGTAAAGATTTTCGGATAACTTTAGAAAGTTAACTTTAGTAAAGTGCAGCCTCACAGGTCATGCCAACGACACCTATCCCGCTGTTGCTTGATTTAAAGAATCGTCTACAAACTCTTTCTTCCTCCCACTTCTTCCGCTAAGAAAGAGATTCATGTCGTTTTTCTCACCCGTCTGATGCCGAGCGTTACCATCCTGTAGCAGAACATTTTCTATCTCTTTAGCGGTAAGCGCTTAAAACACCCTCTGTTCAAATTGGAACAATTTTAGACATTTATTTTTAGGTAGGTTCTCCTATGACGGCTTCATTTGGCAGCGTTCCTATTCCATTTGTGCCTCAATCGACTCAGGATACGGAGTTGTTGCGGCAGATTGGATTTCTCCCCGGTCTTAAAGAAATGCTCACCATCCGGCAGGTTCATGCGCTGGAACATGCGACGGTGCGGGTGATGGAGGAGATGGCACCCACGCCCCTGGCACGGCAACGGGTTGAAGGCGTCAGTGGCATGTCTACGGAGCAGGGCTTTTACCTGTATGGCACAACGGATGTGGCGGAACTGCGGCGAGCTGTTCCCGAAGCGCTGCGCCGCCTGGTGGGCGGCGACTGGGATCTGGCGGTGCATCCACGTTGTGGCACCAATCTGTCGGTGAATCTGCTCCTCACATTGGGTTTGGGGGCTGGGCTGGGCTGGTTTCTGCCCAAAGACCCGCTGGGGCAGGCGTTGGGTTATGGAATGGCGGCGATCGCCGCTTCCAGCCTCGCCCCCGATATGGGCAGCCTCACCCAACGCCACATCACTACCGCCATCCCCTTCAACCTGACGGTAGAGAGCATCACCGCTGAGCGCGATCGCTGGGGACAACCCACCCACTTCGTTCGCATCCGCTGGATCGATGTTGAGCGGATCGCATAAGCGCTGATGTGAAAGCAGGGGCGGCAATGCCGCCCCTGCTTTCACAAAAATGGGTTTTATTTAAAGGTAGTTGATTCGCCGCAGGTGCCTGATGTCTCAGTCTGTCCCGGTTAACCTCGATTTTGTGCGTTCGCAGTTTCCGGCGTTGGCTGGAGAGTGGGTGTTTTTCGACAATGCAGGCGGGTCGCAAACCCTGCAATCGGTGGTCGATCGCCTCAGTGATTACCTGCGGACCTCAAATGTACAACTGGGCGCATCCTACGAGGTGTCGCAGAAGGCAGGGGAACGGGTGGCGGAAGCAGCAAGGGCGATCGCCACTCTCGTCAATGCGGCTGATCCCTCCGAAGTGGTGATGGGCAGTTCCACGAGTCTGCTGTTCCGCATCTTGGCCCTGTGCCTGGGGCAAACCTTCCAGCCGGGGGATGAGGTCATCGTTACCAACTGCGACCATGAGGCAAATATTGGCTGCTGGGTGGATTTGAAAGACCGGGGCATCACCGTGAAGTTCTGGCAAATCAACCCGGAGACGCTGGAGTTTGACCTGGCGGATCTGGAGCCGTTGATGACGCCGCGCACGCGACTGGTAGCGGTGACGCACACCTCCAACATTCTGGGGACGATTAACCCAATTCGGGCGATCGCCGATTTCGTCCATGAGCGGGGGGCGCTGATCTGTGTCGATGGCGTTGCCTACGCGCCTCATCGCCTGGTGGATGTGCAGGCGTTGGATGTGGATTTCTACGCCTTCAGCTTCTACAAGGTCTATGGACCGCACTATGCCGTGCTGTATGGTAAGCGAGATTTGCTGGTGCAACTGCCCCGGTTCAACCACTTTTTCATTGACGGTGAGCAGACGCCCTACAAGTTCCAGCCGGGAAATGTGAACTTTGAGCTGAGCTACAGCATGATGGGGCTGTGCGACTACCTCAGCGCCTTTGCCCACACCCATGAGGGCGCGGCGATCGCCCCCAACCTGCGGGGACAGATGGTGCAGGCGTTTGAGCGCATCAGCCAGCATGAGGAAGCCCTGAGCGATCGCCTCCTCGCCTACCTCACCCAAAAGCCCCATGTGCGGATTCTGGGCAAACCCACGGGCGATCGCACCCAGCGCGTCCCCACCCTCTCCTTCGTGGTAGACGGCATCGACAGCGCCACCATCCCCGCCCAGGTCGATGCCCACAAAATCGGCATCCGCTACGGCGACTTCTACGCCCGCCGTCTGATGGATGATCTGGGCTTATCTGCCCAAAATGGCGTCGTGCGCGTCAGCATGGTTCACTACAACACCCTCGAAGAATGCGATCGCCTCATCCAGGCATTTGAAACCTTGTTCTAAACCTCGTCCCAATTGGCAATACCTTCGACATTTTTCTAAGACCCCTGATTTGCGTGCGCTCCGCGCACGCAAATCAGGGGTCTTAGAAAAATGTCGATCATGTTATTTGGAATCCGAAGTTATTGCTGTGCCGACGGGTTAGCCCTCATCCCCCAACCCCTTCTCCCGAATGGTCTACCGTGTATACACAAGTGGGTAACTCCAATCTTGCTTTTTTCTCCGTTTGTGCCCACCCGCAAATAAATTGCGGGCTAATAAAAGGAAGTCCGTTAAAACGGACTGGAAAGCCGGATGAGCGATTCTCAACCCATTTCAATGGGTTTGAATGCATTAGCCCGCAATTTATTTGCGGGTGGGTGTTAGCTGAGGTCCCATTTGCGTTTACACAATAGCCCCAAGGGCAAAAGAGGAAACGGATTCAACACCCTCTTCCTTGGGAGAGGTATTTAGCGTGAGGGCAAGTCTACAGCTTTCAGCATCTTGCCGTGACTTGTCTAGATGGCTTAAACATTCAAATATAGATAAAGGCATTAACAACAGGCTTCATGGGTAGCGTGACGGACGTAGGAATAGAGTGGTACGGGAGCGACAACCCGGCAGACTGGCGGTGGAACTACTGGTGGGTTGTGCCGATTTACCCCTATGGCAAGCGTCGCACCCTGCGCCGGGAGGTTGTCCCCGACACCATCTGGACATTTGAGCAGGTGCAGGGCATCTTCTACGTCACCGTGCCCATTCGGATGACGGTGGTGCGCCTGGAGGCGGGCGGGTTGCTGGTGTATGCGCCCATTGCGCCCACTCGCGAGTGTGTGCAGTGGATGCGATCGCTCGAAGCCCAGCACGGCGAAGTCAAGCACATCATCCTCCCCACCGTGTCGGGGATTGAGCACAAGGTCTTTGCGGGTCCCTTTGCCCGTCGCTTTCCCAGGGCGCAGGTCTATGTTGCGCCGACCCAGTGGAGCTACCCGGTGAACCTGCCCCTCAGTTGGCTGGGGCTACCGGGCAAACGCACGCAGCGCTTGTCGGATGACCCGGCAGACGTTCCGTTTACGGATGAGTTTGACTACGCCACTTTGGGACCGCTGCAATTGGGCTTGGGCAAGTTTGAAGAGGTGGCGCTGTTCCATCGGCGATCGCACACCCTCCTGCTCACGGACACCATTGTCTCTGTCCCCGAAAACCCGCCTGCCATCACCCAACTCGACCCCTACCCACTCCTGTTCCACGCCAGAGACAGCGCCGATGAGGCGATCGCAGACACCGAAGCCAATCGCCGCAAGGGATGGCAGCGCACCGCCCTGTTCTCCTTCTACTTCCGCCCCACTGCTCTGGATACAATCCCGTTGGGGCAGGCGTTTCGCGAGTCGTTTCGAGTGGGCGATCGCTCTCGTCGTGCCTTCTACGGCATCTATCCCTTCCGATGGAAACCCACCTGGCAGCAATCCTTTGAGGCGTTGCGCGGGGGCGGGCGTCCGTTCGTTGCGCCCATCCTGCAAACCCTCATCCTCAACCGCGACCCAGAAGCCACGCTGGCATGGGTAGACCAGGTGGCGCAATGGGACTTCCAGCGCATCATCCCCGCTCACCTGGATGCACCCCTGGAGGTCAGCCCCGAAGCCTTCCGCAAAGCCTTCGATTTTTTGAACCCAGAGGGCGATCGCACCACCTTCCTCCCCGAAGCCGACTTCGAACTCCTCCGCGAAATCGACGCCGGACTCAGCAAACGCGGCATCACCCCTCCCCCTCCGCCCTTACTCAAGCGATAGTAAAAAGATGAGAGGTAAATGGGCGTTCTCTAGATTCAATTTACTCGGCTACAGTACCTTTAATAACTCTTTTTGTAACGGCTGATTTTTCCGTTGTCCTTTCATTAACCTAGAAGAAGCAGAAGCATCTGAAAAATTATGAGCGTCATCATCTCAGAAGAAATTTTGCAGGCATCTCAACTTACTCCCAGCGAATTTCGTCGCGAAATAGCTGTATACCTTTTCCAGACTGAGCGTTTAACGTTAGGGTATGCAAGTAAGCTAGCTGAAATGACTCAAAATGATTTTCGTCAACTCCTGAAGCAACGCAATATTCCACTCTACGTTTACGACGTTGAAGATTTTGAATTGGACATGAAGAACCTCCAGGAATTAGGCCGCTTGTGATTGTTATTAGTGACACATCAGCCATTACAAACCTGGCAGCCATTCAACAATTAAAACTCTTGCCACAACTTTACGAACAAATCATTATTCCTAATGCTGTATACCGTGAACTGGTAGATATTGAACCTCCTGTTCCAGGATCTCTAGAAGTTCAAAGTGTTCCCTGGATTGAAGTAAAGAAAGTATCTAATACGTCCTTTGCTGAGCGGCTTCAGTTTGAAGTTAGGTTAGATCCTGGAGAATCGGAAGCAATCGCTCTTGCGTTAGAACTTCAAGCAGATTTGCTACTCATTGATGAACGCCGTGGCAGGGCAGAAGCAAATCGGTTAGGTATTAGAATCACTGGATTGCTAGGCGTATTGGTTGAGGCAAAAAATAATAATTCTATTGTTGCTGTTAAACCACTCATGGATACTTTAATCACAACTTCTAAGTTCAGAATCTCTTCTGTTTTATACAACCAGATCTTAAGCCTAGTCGATGAAGAATAGGTTTTTCCTAACACTAAGGTGATACTTGAACTTCTTAATCGTCTTTATTTGTGAATAGGCAATTAAGCCATAGGATTGTTTTGAAAACACATCAACTAAGAAGAAAATTGCTTATGCTAAATTCTAAAGCTTGTGCGGAAGAAATTGTGCAGGGCGACGGTTACGTTGTGTTGCCAGAGCTGTTTTCGGGTGGGGAAATGGCGGAGGCGAGGGCGCTGATTTTGCGGGTGGCTGAGGACAAGCCGGAAGGGAGATTTTTGTATCGAGATGGGCGATCGCGCCTTTACGGGTTGCTCAACGAAGCAGAAATCTTCCGGCAAATGGTGCAGCATTCACAAGTGATGGAGGTAATCGAAACGATTCTGGGAAACGACATAATCCTGGGAGGTTTCTCTGCCCATATCCTTTATCCCGGTGCGAGCAGTATGGGCGCTCATGTGGATTATCCCTACTTCAAAATGAAGGCTCCTTTTCCGACAAACCCGATTTTGGAAGTCCAGGCGATCTGGATGATGGAGGACTTTACGGAAAGCAATGGTGCGCCGCGCATTGTGCCGGGAACGCAGAAATCTTGTCAGTTTCCAGACCCAGAACTATTTGCAGAAAAGGCGTTTAAGGTAACTGGAAAAGCGGGTTCTGTGGTGATTTCTCATGGGCTTTGTTGGCATGATACGTCGGAGAATCATTCCGACAAGCCACGTATTTCTGTACTGGGAAATTACACCCCGACCTACATTCGACCGATCGAAAATCCGGTGCAGCATATGTCAGCCCATGTGCTGAAGGAATGCAGTCCGAAATTGCAGCAGATGCTCAATGGCGAATTTCTCGCTTCCCTTTTCAAGGAAGAGAAATTGCGAGCTACCGCCAATGAAAACGCTTAGGTAATTTCTGCAAAAAAATACCTTGCTAATAGGAGCGCTCCGTCATGCCCATGAAAATGGGCATCCATTGCAAGCTTATTTGGCATAGCCATTCAGCCTTCCTGGATTCCCGCGTACGCGGGAATGACGGGGTATGTTCTTCTCCAGAAAACGCTTTAGGAATGGGAATTTAATGTTGGATAGCCGTCTCCGCTGTCCAAGAGCAGGCAAGATGCCTACCCTACAAAAATTCCGGGTTTTATTTTATTTTCAATCCTTAGCAGGATGGGGTTTTACCGCTCGGTGGAAATGTTTTGGGCGGTGGTGGTGGACTCGGCGGTTTGTTCGCGGAGGTCTGACCAGGGAATCATGGGGTCTTGGGCGAGGCGGCGGGCGACCTCATAAGCACCGTAGCGGTTGAGGTGGCTGGGGTCGGAGAAGTAGTCATACTCGGTCGTCCAGACTTCGGAGAGGTCGCGGAAGTAGAAATTGGGATACTCGCTGGCGATTTCGAGCATGAACTGGCGGAATTCCTGCTCATATGCCTGGCGATCGCTGTCCAAATACTCATCCGTGAGCGGCAGGTTGACGAAGACCACGGGGATCTCGCGATCGCCTATCGTCGTCAGCAAATCGCGCATCGCATCGGTCTGGCTTCCGGAGAGGCGGAAGTTTTCGTAGTCGCTGTCATAACGTCCGGCGACCCGCGCAAACTCCTGGTAGTAGGTGGCAGGGTTGAACTGCAATGCAATCGGCAAGAAGCCATCGAAGTCCACCATTTCGCGCCCCTGTTCCGAGAGGGACTGGAGCGATTCGGGGGGGAGAGAACCCGCGTTGCTCAGGCTGACGGCTTCCGCAGGGATGAAGGATTCGGTGGGGACGAAGCTGGCAACGGTTTCCTGGATTTGGGTTTTGAGGCGATCGCGCCGTTCAAAGGCATTCGACATATCGCCCAGGGTTTCGCTGAGGGTGCGATCGATCGCTTCATAGCTGGCGGTCAGCGAGGCATTGATGCCCGTGGGAGCCTCCTCGACTTCCTCCACCTCGGCTTCGACTGTAAGGATTTCGGAGAGGTCGGGGCGCTCCAGTTCGCCCCGCTGCCAGTCGCGATAGCCAGGGGAAACGGCGATGCCGTTGTAGGTCACATCGACGGTGCTGCTGTTGAAGGCGCGTGCGCCATCCGCCCAAATCACCAGCTTCGGCAACTGGGCAGGCTCCAGCAAATGCCCCAGAATAAATTCCACGACTTTTGCCGTCGCCCCATTGACGCCAAAGTTGAAAATCGTCACATCTTCGTAGCCCAGTTCCGCCAGTTCTTGCTCCAGGGCGACCGGGTCAACGCCACGGAGGGCGCGGGAACTGCCGACAATCAGGACATCCGACGCCGCTGCCTGCTCGCGCATCCGCTCGTAGTAGAGCAACAGCTTCTCGTCCAGTTGCGCCACGTTGAAGGTGGGGTAGGGAGATTCGCCCGCCAGAATTTCGGCGGTGATCAGTTGCTCCTGCACGCTGTCCTGGGTGTAGGGCAGGTCGCTGGAGGCAACCAGTTCCGCTTCCTCTTCGCCTGTCTCGTCGTCAAAGCTGATGAAGCCGTTGGGGTCGCCCGTCTCGTCTTCAGTGGGTGCGTCGGCGATCGCCTCTTCCTCCTCACCTGGCACCGCTTCTACCTGCGTCAAACTTTCGCTCTGGGGGGCTTCTGGACGCAACCAGCGAGTCAGTCCCCAATCTGCCTGCACCGCCAGCAATAGCCCTGCCGCGCCCCAAACCATTGCCAGCGCCCAACCCTGCTTGCTCTGGGTTCCGGTGAGTTTGGGCGGTTCGCTGACCCCCGATGCCACAGCGGGGACAAAGAGGTGGGAACGCAGGAGAAGATTGCGGATGCCGCTGGCAAAGCGATCGCGCGTCTGCTGCCACGCACTCCGCACATCCTCCTGGGTGACTTCGGGGCGGTAAACTTCCTCGTCCGTTGGCGCAATCAGTTCGCTGACATAGGCTTCGCTGGCGGCAAATTCTGGCGGTGCTTCGGGCACCAGCCGAGGACGGGTGAGGAAATCAGCCCGCTTGCCCCAGATCGGCTTCTTCTGCCCAGCCCGTCGCCCATAGACCCGCACCCCAGCCAACCTGGGCATTTGCAGATCCCGCAGGAAGCGCTCGATCGCCGGACTGACGACTTCTGGATCGGGGCACACCGGGGCATCGGTCATGATATGCAGCACGCTCTGCCCCATTTCCTGGGGCTTGGAGACAACCTGCACCCGCACGCCCCCCGTCGCCAACTGTTGCTCCAGGTTGGGATTGAGCAAGCGTGTGATAAGGAAGGCGATCGCCCGCAAATTCCCCTCCCGCGCCCGCTCCATCGTCGAAGCAGAACGTTCAGCCTGGGTTTTCGCAGGCAAATCCAGGCACAGAAACCAGTCCGGTGCTGCTCCACCGGGAGCATGACCATACACCATGGCGGTGTCGATGCCCTGGGGGGAAAGGTCGTTGAGCAAGGGTTCAGCGATCGCCTGCACCGTTTCCTGGGACGGCGAGGAGGTGTCGGAAGGCTCGTTGTTTTCCTCCGTTCTCCCAACCTGACCACAGGTGAGGTGGAGTGTGGATTCCTGCAACGAGGCAGCGGTCAGGGTGATCTGCTCTGGCTGGAGTGCCCGATCGAGCAGGTGGGCGATCGCCTGCACATCGCCCCAATATGCCCAGTCCCGCAGCATTTCGGTGGGAGGCGTCAGGTCTACCCGCAGCATCCAGTCGGGGGTCGGCTCGCCCCGCACCTGCATCACCACCACCGCATCCCGAAAGCCTTCCAGATTCAGGCTACGGATTTGTTCGGCGATCGCCTCTGCCAGCGCGGAAGGTTCGGGGCTGTAGGTCGCCTCACACTGCACCCAGAGCCGCTGGGAGCGACCGGGGATCGCTGCTGAGCGGGCATCCTGAATCTTGGCACGAACCACCAACCCGTGGGCGCTGAGGGCATGGGTGAGTTGACGGGCGATCGCCTCTTCCTGGGTTTCTTCGGGTGCGGCTACCGCAGCAACAGGTTCCAGTTCTGGTTCCTCAACGGCTGTATCTGCCGATTCCTCAGAGAGATTTGCCGAAGTATCTACTTCTGGCTCCTCGTCATCATCCAGCAAGAGCGTTGGCGCAGCGGGCGGTTCGGCAACTTCGGGGGCAGTTTCGACTGGTTGATCTTCAGTTTCGGAAATATCCAAGGCTTCCTGAGAATCCTCAGCCATGCGATCGGGCGTCTCTTCTGGCGTTTCGGACTCTGCGATCGCCGCTTCAGTTGCACTCAGTTCGTCAGAGGGTGCGATCGCCGCTTCGGATGGCTGAGCGATCGCCGCTTCACCCGTCTCTTCAGCCGCTTCCGTTTCTATCGCAATATGTCCGGTCAGCTCACCACCTTCGGTCGCTGCCTCAACATCTTCCAGAGTGGGAGCCTCCAAAGGTTCAGCAGCAGGTAGTTCCGCCAAAACATCGCTGGTTGAGGAAATATCTTCGTCCTCAGGTTCATCAATCGCTTCACGCGATTCAACAGCGTGGATGGGCGGCTGCATGAAATCGGTATTCCACCCCGCATCGGTCAGGTTGATGGGAGGTTGGGGAATGGGTTCAGCATCCAGAATGGGGGACTCTGCGATCGCCCATAGTCCTGAAGGCACTTCCTCCGATGCCTCTGCCCCAGTTACATCCGGCAACTCAGACGGCTCCAGATCCACTGGTTCTGTTGATGCTGTTGCAATTGATTCTGTTGCAAAAGTCGGAGCTTCAAGGGATTCCGCATCAGCCTGGGGGGCTGGCGTCTCGGCAGGTGGGGCGATCGCCTCTTCTTCCCATGCCGTTTGCTCCAGGTCGCCCTCGACGGCGGTTTCCTCATACTCTGCCAGGGCACTTTCCAAAGCGGCTGCCTGCATCTGCTGCCACTGCTCAATGTGCTGATCCAGTTGGCTCAGGGTGATGGGGCTGCTCCACTGCGATCGCCGATTGCCCACCTGCTTGCCATAGAGAAAGACTTGTTCAATTTCTGGCTGATTGTCGGGTACCAGACTATTCAACTCCACCGTGCGCAAGGCAGGCAGCAACCGCCCCAGCAGCTCCAGTTGCCCCGGCAACTCATCCGCTTCGCAGTAAATATAGAGGTTATGCCCCCGCAACTGAAAGCGCACGCGCATATCGTCCAGCGCCACGGCTTCGTGAAACCATTGCGCCAGGGGCGATTTTCCGTAGGTTGTGGATGTCGAGTGAACCATGCTTTAGGTCAACCGTGCGATCGCAAGAAGTTCAGGATTCAGCACCGGGACAGAGCAAATCTGCCATTTAGAGATAACACAATTTTTTAGAATTGGAGCGGGTTTTCACCCTTGTCCCCACTTCTCCCAGCGTAACGCAAGGCAAATTCACCGATTACACTGAAATCAGAGGAACTACTTTTGATCCTCAGCATTTATGCGTTCTTCCCATTCCCGATGGTCATTACCCCATACCGAGGTGAGCGATGTCAGACCGGAAACAACCCAAACAAATCGAAGCCCATGAACTGCTGCTCAGCGCTGCCACCGTTCCCCTTTTGGCAGGGCTAGTCGCTGCCCGTTTTGTCAGCGAAGTGGTGACAAGTCTGGGTCAGGCTAGCGAAGAAGTGTTTCGGGGCGATCGCCTCCCCGTCCTCCACTTCAACCAGCCCTCCGACGCGGATCAGTAGTCAATTCGGTTATGCACCCCAAAGATGCTTCATGCGCGCCTGATGGTGCGCATGAAGCATCTTTGGGGTATTTCAGGGAGTAACCCAAGCCGCCCAAAAAAAAGAGGGAAGAGAACTTCGCTCTCTTCCCCCGGAATTGCTTTCCTGTGATTCGTTTGAGTTGTTTTCCTGTTCCAACTTTTTCTTCAGCGTTTTGAACTGTTTGCGAAGTTGGCGCTGTCGGGCGCTGCCGCCGCGTCCCTTGTCGTTTCGTCCTTTGCGGCGAGGGGACTCCCACCGCTTCAGTTGTTGTGCCATCCCAAAGCCCTCCTCTGAGGCATTACAAGGCATTGCAAACGAGGCAATACTACAGATTTGCCGCTTGTATATTACAACGGTAACACATTCACTCTACAGCGTCCGGTACGGATTTTCCGCAAGATTTGGTGAGGATTTGGGCGGTTGGGTAGCACGTGCGTCGGGATAGCGCAAAAGAGCGGGTTTAATGGAAAAAGATGATAGTTTTTGGCGATCGCACCACCCACTCACCCCACCATGAAGCACACCACCCTTGCCACCCTCACCGACGAAGCCGTTTCCCACAACCCCGCCATCCGCAAAAAAGTGATGCTGAAGCCGGGAGACTTACCACCCCTCACCAACTTCTCCCAGGCACGCTTCGCCCCCGGCTTAATTGCCCAGGCTCATGCCCACAAAGATATGTATGAAGTCTTCTTTGTGGAAGCAGGCAACGGCACCATCACCATCGACGGCACGCCCCACGCCCTCCTGCCCGGAACCTGCATTACGGTAGAACCGGGGGAAATGCACGAAGTTGCCAACACTGGCAGCGAAGAATTAGTGCTGACTTACTTTGGTTTACTGGCTCATGGAAGTGCCTGAACTGCCGTAGGTTTGGAATCGCCGATCAAACAGTGTGATTTTGTGCAATACCTTCGCCATTTTTCTAAAACCCTTGATTTTGCGTACACGGCGCGCACACAAAGTCAAGGGTTCTGGAAAAATGGCGCGCATGTTGTTGTAAACCCCAAGGATCACGTACGAAATACAACCCGGAATTTTTGATGAGAAGCGCGACATCGTCGCGCTTCTCATCAAAAATTCCGGGTTGTATTTTCAATCCTAAAAATGGGAATAAAGGGAATAGGAAGAGAAGCATCTACGCTGCATCTTTTCGTTGTTACTCATCGCCCCAATTTCCCCTATCGCCATTCACAAATGGTTCGCATAGGATGGATAGACGGTGCCCTACCCTGCGTTTCTCACCGTTTGATCTTTTACCCTCACACCCGTTTTCCTATGGAACTGAACGAGGAGTTGCGACAGGCGACCTTGCACCTGGCACGGGAGGGTGATCCGGAAGCGATCGCCCAATTACTCAACCATGCCCTGGAAGCAAAAGACATTCAAGCCAAGGTAACGCGGGGGGGCGATCGCCTCAAGATCATGCTGGAAGCAGCGGTGGTCCCCGATGAAGCCGCCATGGTTGCCTATCTCCGCAAGAGCCTGACAAAGTTGGGAGCCGCAGGCATTCACCATGTTCAGGTATATGGACGGCAAGCCTTTGCCGCCAAACCTGCCTGGGTGCAGCAGTTTGCGCTGACGCTACCCGCCAGTGCTTCTTCTGAGCCTGCACCTATCCCCACAACACAATCTACTGCGCCATCCAGGCTTGTATCCCTGCACCCTCAGCAAACCGCTGCTCGCCCCCCCAAAGCACAACCTAGATCAGCGGCAACCTCGACTTCGCGGCAGTTGCAGGTGGCATTTGGGGCGATCGCCGCTGTCATCTTCATGCTAATTGGCGCAAACGCCCGTAGCATCATGAGTATGATGACGGGCACCCCGATTCTCATCGCCCAATCAGCAGGAGCCGATGGCATCTACCAGGCTCCAATCGTCGAACGCATCCACGGCATCCCAGTGGTAGAAGTGACGTTCAACGATCGGGTCTTTCCAATGATGGTGGATACCGGAGCCAGCGGCACGCTGATTACGCCCCAAATGGCAGCGGCGCTGGAGGTGCGCCCCATTGGGCAAGTGACTTCCTCGACGGCAAACGGCGTTGCGGTGTTTGATGTGGGCTATGTCCGCAAAATCGAAATTGATGGGGCACAGGTAGCCAATGTCCCTGTAGCGGTTGGGTTGCCCGACCTAGAAGTGGGGCTATTGGGGCATGATTTTTACCGCTACTTTGATATTTTGATCCGTGAGGATGTGGTGGAGTTTCATCCCCGCTAGAGATCAAGCGTTCTAAGGATTGAAAATAAAATAAAACCCGGAATTTTTGATGAGAAGCGCGGCAATGCCGCGCCCTCTTTCAAAAAATCGGGATATTCTTTCTTGGAGATCGCCTAAGGACGCAGACAGCCGATAATGAAAACGTCCGTCTGCTCCATCCCGTTTCATGGAAATCATCCTTTTTCTGGCGGCGATCGTCATTGCTTTTCTGGTGTTTACCTGGCTCGTGCGCGTCGTGCGGGCAACCGTCAGCGTGGCAATTACGATCGCCCTCCTGGTACTCATCCTCCAGATCCTGTTTGGGATTGGTCCGGGTGCTGTGTGGCAACAACTTCAGTCCCTATTCGACTGGTTTTTGGGGCTGTTTCGCGGAGACGCGTAACGCTTTAAGCCTGTGCGTTACGGCTCTTTGCTGCCGCTGATCGGTCGGTTCAGGGCATCCCGAAAAGCGGAGGGCAGTTGGCGCATAATTTTGCCTTTTTCGCGATCGACCGTCACCAGAGTAACCTGGGATGTCAGGTATAAGGTTTGTCCATCGGGGGAGACGAGTTGGTAGTCCCACACCAGACGAACCCCATTGAGTTGCTGCATCCGTGTCCGCAAGATAGCAGACTCGCCCATCCGCAAAGGGCGATGGTAGCGGGTTGTGAGTTCTACCACGGGCAGGTCGCAGCCCATCGCGACTAAATCGGAGAAGCGGACACCGAGCGATCGCAAATATTCCACCCGTGCTTCTTCGAGCCAGGTGAGATAGGCTCCGTGCCACACGACGCCGCCATAGTCAGTGTCATGGGGAAACGCCTGGACGGGATATTCAAACCATTCGATGGGGGTAACTTGGGAAGCCAGTTGAATGGCATGGGTTGCATCGAGCTGGGGTTGCATAGCGTTCTTGAAAATACGGCTGAGATATACGGCTGAGTAGTTAGTAAACAGGTAACGACTGAACTGGAAGCCACAGGTTTTGTGGCAGAGCTGGATGCCACACGTTTTGTTGGTGAACTTTGTTGCTGAACGTTGAGGAGCGCTCCAGCCACATCAATTTTTACATCATTCGCGCCGCTGCTTTGGAGTGTTCGCGTAAGCTGGAAATCGTGCTGATATGCGCTGTGCATAAGCAGCCCAGGCATAGAGAGTTGCAGAAATTGGCAAGTCTCACTTTTTCTAGCTCGTTTTCAAACTATATTTCAGGTTTTTCGGGTTTAACGCCCAAAGGTCAAACAGCATTTGAGAGGCAATTATGTTGGAGAGAATTGAGAAAATTCTATTAGCCGACTCTGGCACTGGGCACACGGAAGAAATGCTCAAAATGTTGATGGAACTGCCCAGTTTTCAGGCGGCAAAGGTCACGGTTCTCCATGTTGTTCCCCCGCAGGTAACAACAGAGGAAATGACTCGCCGCCTGGAAGAGGGTGGGAAGGTCCTCTCTACCGCCATCCAAAATCTGGGATTGGATGCCAACAAAGTTGATCCAGTGCTGAAGCAAGGCGACCCCAAAGATTTGGTGGTCAAAACCGCCAATGAAACGGAAACAGATTTGATCATTATGGGGTCGCGGGGGCTGAAGCGGATTCAGTCAATTTTGGAAAACTCCGTGAGCCAATATGTGTTTCAGTTGGCTTCGCGCCCCATGCTGCTGGTGAAGGACGATATTTATGTCAAGAAAGTAAACCGCGTGATGGCAGCGCTGGATAAGTCAGACACATCGAAGGACACGCTAGCGCTGGCACTCAGTATTGTCAGAGACATCAAAGGTGGGCAACTGGTGCTGGTTCATACCAACCCAGAAATGAAGCTGAAGCCGGGCGAGATTGTTGGAAATCCAGAAGAAGACCCGGTGCTGGTTCCGGCGATCGCCGAAGCCAAAAAGCTGGGCATCAGCTACAAGGCGATCGCCCCCGAAGGCAAACCCGGTGAGCGCATCTGTCAGGTTGCCGAAGAGATGAACGTAGACCTGCTCATCCTTGGTTCCCCCGATCGCCGTCCCAGTATTGCCAAAGGCTTACCCGACCTGGATCGGCTGTTGGGGCAATCCCTCTCCGACTATGTGCGCGTCTATGCCAACTGCCCCGTCTTGCTGGTACGGAATCCTTCCTAGCGTTCGGTGTAGATCTCGCATAAGGTTCGTTTGACGAACGTTCACAATTAGAGCGTAATTAGAGCGTAATTATTTCTCCTGGGGCAAGTACTGAGCTTGCCCTTCATTATTTTTTATGCAAGCTGACGAGTGGAACTAATGCACTTCGCAAAAAACTCATCGGTGGCGGCATGGAGGTAATGGTTTGGGTATGTGGGCAGCGCTCACATACCCAAACCATTACCTTTTGAGGGCTCCCACTCATCCAATCGCGTCAGTTATGACGTATTCATCGCAGGTGCAGGGGTAATGCAACTGTAATGCGCGCCCCAAATACCCCGATCGCGGCTGCTTTCCTGGATTTTCATGGGGGGCGATCGCCGTTGCAGCCAGTAATTTATCGTCACAATTCTCTAAGATAGAAGAGATAGCGGGCTTTCATGCCCACCCTTTACCCTTTCACCCGCAGCAACCTATGGCACTGGAGCTCGTCTCACTGGATGTCGCCAAAGAACTGGCACATCAGTATGGATATTGGACTATCTTTTTCGGAATTTTGCTGGAAAATACCGGAGTGCCCATCCCTGGCGAAACCATCACACTGGTCGGGGGATTCCTGGCAGGGGAAGGTGAGCTAGCCTATCGGGGTGTGCTGGCAAGTGCGATCGCCGGGGCAGTAATTGGCGATAACTTTGGTTACTGGCTGGGGGTTTTGGGCGGTTGGAAGCTGCTGGTGCGGGTTGGCAGTTTTTTCCGCATCAGCGAAGCCCGCCTGCTGGACGCTAAAAACCGCTTCACCGACAACGCCGAGAAGGCAGTATTCTTGGGGCGCTTTATTGCCCTGCTCCGCATCTTTGCCGGACCCCTGGCGGGAATTGCGGGAATGCCCTATCCCACATTCTTCCTGTGCAACCTGGCAGGAGCCATCACCTGGGGCTCCATCATGGTGACGCTGTCTTACTTTGTCGGACAACTGATTCCTCTGGAACAGTTGGTGACCTGGGTCACGCAGTTTGGCATTTTGGCGCTGGTCGTGTTTGTAGCGGCGATCGCCCTCCCTATCTGGCTAGAAAGCCGCCGTGCCCAACAACCCAGCAAAGACTAAGGCGATCTCCAGAAAAGAATATCCCCATTTTGGGAAAGCGGGTGCGGCGTTGCCGCACCCGCTTTCCCAAAATGGGATTTATTTTCTTGCTTCTCTCCATTTTTGAAAAAGGGAGAGATTCTTGCTTGGAAATCTCCTAATCTCAATACCTGCGCCACTTTTCCAAAACCCTTTATTTTGTATTACGGTTCTTCTCCCCGTTGGGCGATTGAAAGATATTGACGGGTCGAGATGGAATGACGGAGTGGAAGTCGGTGTAATCGAGATAGCGATCGCCCTCCGGCGAAACATGGAAAATATCGGCAAAGCGGTAGTCCACCAAAATTTGCTCAGAAGAGTAAGCATGGCTGGCATGAACGGGTTGGGCGATCGTGTCATCAACCCCGTGGATGAGCACCAGTAACTCGGCGTGTTTGTTGCGCAAAGATTCCTGGGTGCAGTGGTAGAGGGGGCTGCTCTCGTCGATGGGGTGCATCAGCGTCCAACTCAAGACAAAGTTGGGGGTGCGGCTGCGAATCAGATTCAGGTCATGGAAGCGCCGCATAAAGTTTCCGTCCTCATCTTTCTCATCGCGCAGGAGGAAGATTTGCACCTCTCCCTGACGGATATAGTTACGGCGCTGGTTAGCAACCCTCACCATCAGGGTCGGAACATCCTGAAATGGAGTAATGACGGCATTTTGGCTGAACACAATGCGTGCAGTAGACCGGGAAAAGCGAGCAAAAGCCAGCCCTGTCAACACGGCAATACTCAAAATCGAAGTAATTGCCTCCATCGTCACAATGATGTTGGCGTAGAGCGTGGTGGGATACATCGCCCCGTAGCCAATAGATGCCAGGGTTTGCACACTAAAAAAGAAGGCATCTTTAAAGGAACCTGGCTCTGCATTTGCAATGCCATCGCCCCCTGCCAGGTAAAGCAACGCAAACACAGTGTTGATGGCAACGTAAATTACGACAACGATAACGACAAAACCGACCCAGGGAATCGTCAACAACAGGTGGTATGGATCGCGCCAATAGGTGTACCAGGCGTCCATCCCGTCCACCTGCAGCCGCCCATCCCGGCGGTTAATATAAATGCGAGGCGAGTGCTCTAGCTTCCGTAATTTACGAGGCTTTTTTCTTAGCAGCATGGAAGGACCCAAAACGACAGCGAAACAAGCATTCCCTTGATAGCACCCTATTGAGCGATCGGGTTGAGAGCCAGTCTACACTTTCGCGAACCAAAAAAAAGCCAGGGGGCGATCGCCCCCTGGCTTCCATAACAGTGACATCAGTATTAAAACAGACTTCAAATCCCCTGAAGGAGGACAGCCTAGCTTAGACTCCGACCTTACGGTAGGGAACGCTACGCTCGAAGTCTACATTCAGCGCCGACAGGTTCTGGGGTTGGTTGCCCCGTGCGTTGACGCTGCGAGCCATATCGAGGAAGAGCGATGGATCGCCAGCCCGAGCCACTTTCTCTTGTGGACGGAAGCGACGCACGCTGGTTTGCCAGATGACCTGTGGGAAGCCAAACTTGCCACGATAGTATTCGTCGTAGCGAGGCGACTTGATGTTGAAAGGCAGTTCTCCTTCCGAGCGACCGGGCAGCACCCGACGCCGCTGGTAGGGAACAATGGAATCGCCGAAGTTTTCCAGATACTCTGGGCTGTCGAGCAACTGGTTGATGAAGCCGTTGACGCCCTTCGTCGCAACGACGATGGACCAGGCAATCTTTTCGCGCTCGCTGTAAACATCGCGTCCCAGCACCCGCTGAACGGTCTGCTCAACGAAGCGATAGTTGTTGTTCAGGTCGTAGAAGCTACGACGGTAGCGATCGGACAGCACCAGTCCACGAATGAAGTCGCGCACGGTGATTTGCCCATTGCGCAATTGAGACTCCAGAAACTTCTCCCGATCAGCTTCAAACGCATGAAAGAAGATCTGACGATAAGCCGCTCCAATCAGTGCATCTAAATCGCTGCCAGAGAGCAAATTATCTGTGGAATAAATCCAGGGTTGATCATCATTACCCACCTCATAGCCGGAAACCCGCTGGTTTTGGCTGGATGGCTTGTAATTTAATAGAGGAATTGCCACGCTTGAAACGCTCCCTATGTCTTACAAATCCTTACAAAATTTACTCAACATCATAGGGGTTGTCGGAAGACCAAACGGCGATCCTCTAATAAAACTTTACGGAATTTAACTGGATTTTTTGGATTTACACAGCTTTACATTTGAGGCGATCGCCTCTCATATTTTGCATTCCCCCGTTTATTCCCAGGATCACATACGAAATAGAACCCAGATTTTTTGATGAGAAGCGCGGTAATGCCGCGCTTCTCATCAAAAAATCTGGGTTCTATTTTCAACATGATCGCCATTTTTCTAAAACCCTTGATTTTGGGCATTGCTGATTGAGATGAATTTTTTGTTTGGAGCCGCGCGGAGCGCGGCTCCAAACAAAAAATTCATCCCTGGATTAAGAAGCGCCTGATTTTGCGTGCGCTCCGCGCACGCAAAATCAAGGGTTTTAGAAAAATGGCGGAGGTATTGATTCTATTTTCAATCCTGGGGTGTGGCACGGCGAAACAGGTGGTCGTGTTGCGGGTTGTAGAGCTGCGATCGCGCGCCCCCCTCCACTGCCGTTGCCGATAACGCCGGACTGATGAGATACATCGTGGTGCGAATCAGGTTTTCTCGCTCCGTCACCTGCGCCATTTCATCTAGCCGCGTCATCCAGATTTGCTCATCGGGCCAGCCCAGGCGGTAGCAGATGGCAACGGGGCTGTCGGGCGGGTAGTGCTGCAACAGCTTTGCCTGCGACTCCTGCACATGGCGGGCGCTGAGGTAGAGGCACAGGCTGGCGCGGTGGGCAGCAAGGGAGGCTAACTCCTCCGTTGCGGGCACCTGGGTGCGCCCGCTGATGCGCGTCAGGATGATGGTCTGCACCAGGTTGGGAACCGTCAGCTCTACCTTGAGCCGTGCGGCTGCAATTTGAAAGGCACTGATCCCCGGCACCACCTCGAAGGGAATCTCAGCGATCGCCAGGGCTTGCATCTGCTCATGCACCGCTCCATACAAACTTGGGTCGCCAGAATGAAGCCGCACAACGCTTTTGTGCGATCGCACCCGTTCCATCATCAGGGGCAAAATCTCTTCCAGGGTTTTGTTTGCCGTGCGAATCTTCTCCGCATCGGCTCGCGCCACGCTGAGTACCTGGGGCGGCACGAGGGAGTCGGCATAGAGAATCACGTCTGCCTGGGCAATCAGGTGGTATGCCCGCAGGGTTAGCAGTTCTGGGTCTCCTGGTCCTGCCCCCACAATGTAGACGGTGCCAGGGAGGGGCGATCGCATCTCCAACGCGGGAGGAGTGAGGGGAGACGTAGAAACCATGCCGTTGATCCTTTTCGCAAAACCTGTTCCAACATTCATCAAGGCTAACGTTCACCGCCACAGTGCATTGCCACAGTGCATTGCCACAGTACATTGCCACAGTACATTGCCACAGTGCATTGCCACAGTGCATTGCCACAGTCAGCCTTTAGCCCTGACTTACAGATTGTCGCGCAGGTAGTCCTCGAAGGGTAATGATTTTTGGGGATTTGGGCGGTGCCCCCACACCCCACATCACCATTGCAAGTTGAAGACGACCGCAATATGAAGTCTCGTTAAACCTGAAGAAACTCTTCCAATAGCATCCTGATGCCTCCCCTCTAGAGCCGTAAACACGAATGGTAGATGCACCCTGATTCAAACCCCGGAGGAGACTTCGGGGTTTTTCTTTGCCTATTTTTCAGTGCTGCTGTATCTCATCCAAGACCGAGCATTACCTGTTCAATTCAGTTGAAGATCCCAGAACCCAGATATTGTTGACACGCCCTGCAAAGCAAATGCAGGGCGCGTCAACAATATCTGGGTTTAGGGATCTGCGGATTAATACAATCCCCATTTTGGGAAAGCGGATGCGGCTAAGGATTGAAAATAAAATAAAACCCGGAATTTTTGATGAGAAGCGCGGCAATGCCGCGCTTCTCATCAAAAATTCCGGGTTTTATTTCGTACGTGATTCTAAGCTGCACCCGCTTTCCCCAAATGACACGCCTTGAGAAACTCTTTTGAAGGCATTACGGCACAATGCTTGCAAAAGCACGCAATGCAACCCTAAAGAACGATAAATGAAAGGGTAGCGCCCCGGCGGAACGCTACCTTCCAAGTCGTGAAGGTGAGGCTACTTGGGGCGATCGCCCACCTGCAAACTCATCTGCAAACTCACCTACAAACTCAAAAGATCGGACGATGGAGCCAGGAGAAAAATTTGCGATAATCAGCTCCAGCACCCTGGGGATGGGAGCCTGTTGACGCATACTCAGACTCGGCTACACCAACCATCGCCATAAGCAAACCGTAAGTTTCCATAAGCACCTCTCAGCGCACAGAATTGATGCTTACCTCTACGCAGTTCATCAGTACTATCCGGAGCGTTTACTTCATATTTCTTAAAGATTGTGTTTTTTTCAAGAGCTGAGCAACAAATCCCAAAAAGCATCATCCTGGTTCTGGGCGCATAACGCTATATGCCCATGTATGTAGGGATTGTAGGGATTTTTGGAGAGATTTCTAGAAATTCCAGGTGTTCTAACACTGTTTTGGGATCAACCCACAGGTCTTCCTGGCGCGAGTCGGGATACAGCAACTGGTGCAGAAATTCGCCCTCTGGGGTTTGTCCCAGCACATAGGAGTAGCGGAGTTGCCGCCAGTTAGCCACCAGCCAGTAGCAGGGATAGACATAGTAGGGGGAGAAGATCTCGATGACGGTTGTGCCCTTCGCACAAAACGCCAGATTTGTTAAACCGCTGCCATGGGCGGTGAGGATGATCGCCGCTTCCGCAAACAGTTGGGCTTGTTCCACCACACTGTATTGCTCCAGGTCTATCAGCTCGAAGTTCCAGGGTTCGAGGGCGGCAATCAGGTATGCTTCGTTAACCAGCCGCCGCACACCTGCACTGCCACGGCTAACGTAGAGACGACGTAGCGGGGGCAGCTTTTCATTGCACAGGTAGGGCGGCAGGAAGGTGCGGCGCAAAAAGTTGAGGCTCCACTCTGGCATCCAGGAAATGCTGGCGGGGAAAGAGGGCAGGAGGAGCGATCGCGCTTCCAAATGAGGATAGTCGGCAGGAGAAATGGTCTTCTCCAATGGAATCCCTAAATGCTTGAGGGTTTGCTGCTGGAAGGGGCGATCGCTGTCCACCAAAAAATAGTCCACAGTCGCTAAATCAATCTTCGCCTGTCGCAGCAACTCCAGACGAGGCAGCACATCCATCATCCAGTGGAAGTAAACGGAATTGGATAACCCCGACAACACTGCCACCGTCCCGTCTATCGTCTGGGGCGCAGGCAACGCCGACTGGTGGAGGAGGGGGTGGCGGCTAACATGGGCATCGGGATGACCGGGGCTGAGGATAGGCGAGAAGGGCGACACATCCCCCAGCAGTGTATTGTCGGGGGCGATCGCCGCTACCTGCCGCGACTCCTCAATCACATAGCGCCCACTCGGAATTGTGGCAACAAAGGACGCCGGTAACGGCACCTCGCTGCCAAACCGGAAGCTGGGATGAATCTCAGCTTCTGACGTGATGGGGGGACGCAGGGGAAAGGTCGTAGCCGGATAGACGGCGCGGAAATGGGTAGAAGCAAGGCTTTGACGCTCCAGCCAGTCTTGTGTCCGCTCCACATAGCCGGAGGGGGGCGGGGTCGTGTTTGGGGACGGTGTAGTGGGGCTTGGGGGCGCTGGACGGATGGAGGAAAGGGTCTCGGGATGGAGGGCGATCGCCCAGCCTGCGTTGCCCCGCGCCTGCAATAATGCGGCAAACGCCGCTTTGGTTCCTTTTGTGTCTCCGATTTCCAGCCGTTGCAGAAACGCCTGATTTGCCAACAGAACCGGGGTAAGGCGTTGCTCCTGGCGTAACTGCTCGACCCAGACAATATAATCTTCAACAAACTGTGGTTGCAGGGCAACAATTTGCTTCCAGGCATGGAACGCATCTGCCCAGCGGAGTTGAGCCACCAGCATCCAGCCCAGATCACCCCAGACGGCGCTGGTGGGAGCCTGTTGGGCTGCCATCTCCAGGGCGGCGATCGCCTCGTCCAGGCGTCCCAGTCGCATCTGGCACTGCCCCAGGTGATGCCACATCTCGGTATCGGTCGGTTGGTTGGCTAAGCCCTTCTGGTAGCAGGCGATCGCCGCTTCCCATTCCCCCAAACTTTGGTGCATCTGCCCCCATCGGCGGCACATCTCCGGCTGGCACGATTCCAACTCCAGGGCGTGCTTCCAGCACTCGGCAGCTTCCTCGTAGCGTCCCTGTTGGGCGATCGCCGACCCCAGATTTGCCAGAGCAATCGCCGATTCCTCCAGTTCCAAACAATGGCGCAAGGCGATCTCCGCCAGGGGAAATCGCCGCTGATGCAACTGCTGCGCCCCCATCGCCAGCAACAGGTTAAACAGTTGCTCCAGGTGAATGGGCACGTCGTCGGGAGGAAGCTGGGCGATCGCCCCCAGCCAAATCTCCTGGGCGATCGCGTCTTCCCCCTGAAGCAGATGGGCTACCCCCAAGCGCCAGAGGATTTCGGGTTCATTGGGGCATTGCTCAGCAGCGTGCTCGTAGTGGGCGATCGCGGTTGTGCAGTCTCCCTGGGCGATCGCCTGTTCCGCTTCCACCAGCAACGACTCCAGTGCTAGTCCCATAACGCCCACCTGCCTTGCATTCATGCAGAAATAATTGAGAGCAGCATAAGAAGAACATCCCTAGTTTTGGTCTTTCTGGAGACAGATCTCATCCAAAACTGACATAGAAACGTTTTTTTACAGCCTCTTCAGATATCCCGTCTAAGCATTCTGCAAATTTAACTTGACACAGGATGCGTTAGCGGCGGCATAATGCACCAAAAGTATATCCAAAGATAGGTTTGATTGCGCCTAACGGAACTTGACACCCAATTTAAAATGGCTATTTCTGAGCGCCATTTCTTAGGATTATCTCTTGGCGATCGCACTCACAAAAGAAAACCCTATCACGCCCATCAGAATTTCACAAAAAAGCCAAAGCTACTCTCCGGCTTTTCCACAGAGCTTTACTCTTTTTCGGCGATCGCCCGACTGCACATCCAGTTATCCGGCAACGCTGGATAGCCCATACGAAGCGCTTCTGGGCAGATGGTGTAAATGGTCAGTTGGCAATCGATCAGTTGCAGCCCAGATTTTTCTGCCTGTTTCAAACCATGTTTTAAGACTGAATCGTTGTCAAATTCAACGGTGTGGCTGCACTGCACACAAACCATATGGTGATGGTGATGGGGAGACGCGGTATTCAACTCGTAGTGTTTGTGCCCTTCCGCTAGTTCTAACTCCCGCAAAATGCCCATCCGCGACATCATTTTTAGGGTGCGATAAATAGTTGAAAGGCTGATCCCCGCATCTTTTTCTGATAACCGACAGTGCAAATCTTCAGCGCTTAAATGCTCCCCACGAGGGAGGGTTTGAAACACCTGCAAAATGGTCTCTCGCTGTGGCGTCATCCGCCAACCTTTTGAATTCAGTTCCGCCTTGAAGGAGTTGCGAGTAATAGCCATATTTATCCGCCATCTTGTGATGGTGGTGCTGAAGTCTCTACCTCTAATCTTAAAGGAAGCTTAAGTCATTCGCAACAAGAATCCGTTATTGAAAGTAATTCTCACTTTATAGGATGACCGAGTTACCCTCCGAAAGTAGGCTTAAGAGCTTTTACCATATGCCTTTGAGCAAGTTCGAAAATCCCTAGAAGGTAGAAGTAATGATTTATGTCTGATGTGAATTTTTGTAGGGAAGGTGATCCTGGCACGCAAAATCCCCCCTTCACAGAAACATGCTTGCCATTTTTCTAAGGCGATCCCCAGAAAATAAAATCCCCATTTTTGAGAGAGAAGGCTGGCTTTGCCAGCCTTCTCTCTCAAAAATGGGGATTTTATTAAGCCGCAGATCCCTTAGCGGGCAACGGTGATGGAAAAGCGCAGTTCGAAGGGAGCAAAGTCGCCCGACACCACAGGTCTGCCGCTCAGCACGATCTCGTAGCTGCCCGCGCGGGGAAAGGTGATATTCGCTCCGGGGATGCCGTCGTAGCCCTCGGCGGAAACGGCGAAGAGGGATGGCTGAGTCACAGGGGAATTGCCGGAGCGGTGGGGTTGGGCATAGACAGCGACCCGGCAGTTGCAGGAGGCGAGGGGAATAACGCGACCGCCGCGACGGGTGAGGGCAAACCAGGTGAGGCTTTGCTCCCCAGCGCGAGGGGTGTCGTTGGGTTCGATGTGAATCATGCCGCCGACATCGCCGGAGACTTCGACCAGGTGCGCTGTGGCAGGGGAGGGATTGAGGGGGAAGTTGGCGATCGCCCCCACTCCCAAAACGCCTAGTAAACTGGCAACGGCTAACTTAACGCTTGTGCGACGAAAGGGTTGATTCATGGATTTCAGCATTGGATGAACGAGTGGATGAGGATGAAACTAGGGGTGAGACATAGTAGCGCTCCAGGGAGAGCCAGCGCCAGATGGGGCGCGATCGCACCAACACCACAAACAGCAGGGCGATCGCCAACCCTCCGACCATCACGGCATTGACCCAGGTGAGCTGCACCCGACCGAGGAAGCGGGTTCCCACCAGCAGGCAGTGGATCGCGGCGAGGAAGAGGGCGGGAACGGCGAGGAGGTGGAGCGATCGCCAACGCTGTCCCATGCGCCGCTGTGCCCAGTCGAAGCTGGTGAGCGCCAGGGGTAGCATCAACGCCAGGGCGATCGCCCCAAAACCGATGCCCCACTGGTGTCGGGGCAGGAGGAAGGCGATCGCCTGAAAATTCCAGCCCCAGCTATGCTCCAGCATGTGGATGGTGTGCGCCAGGGAAAGGACAAACGCCCCCACCCCCAGCGCCCGCCGATAGCGCATCGGTGCTGCCCACAGGCGACTGAGGGGGCGGGCAACCAGGGCGAGGATGAGACACAGGATTGCGCCATATCCGGTGTAGTCCACCATGCTGTCGCCCGTGCGGAGGATGGTAAGGATGCCGATCAGCAGCGTAATCCAGCCGCCCATACGAAACAGTTGACTGCGGCGATCGCGGCTCAGCCAGTCGCTCACCAACCCCAGCCCCAGCATGGTTGGTAGCGTCCCCAAGCCAAACGCCAGCATGGTCACGCTGCCCTGCACCATGTCGGTGGTTTCCGCTGCCTTGATTTGGGCGGCGTAGAGGAAGCCGCAGGGAATCAGCCCCCACACCATACCCAGCAACAGCGGCGTTCCGGCAGCGGTTTTGCGGGAAAGGGCAGACATAGCGCGGTTAAGGCGATCGTGCAAATGCCCCTGCGCCATCGGGTTTAGCAGCGGAATCTTTGGCAAAACATTGGGGTTGATTTGCACCAGCCCAAACCAGATCAGCATTAGCCCGGTGAGGATGGCGATAATCCGGCGGAAGTCGCTGCCAACCCCTGCCACCTGTCCACTGGCGACCAGCACCGAACCCAGCGCCCCAATCCCCGCCCCCACCAGGGCATAGCTGAGGATGCGCCCCAGATTCAGCAAAGCATTGAATCGGAGTTGGGAAAGGCGACCTGTGGATGTCTTGGCTGAAGCCGCTGCCCCATCCTCTGGCGCAACCGTGCCTTTTTGGGACAGCGAGAAAGCCACGCTGATGGGACCACACATGCCCACGCAATGCCCAAAGCTGCCGAAGAAGCCGAGGCTAAAAATCAGTATGAGATCTACAGGTTGCACGGCGATCGCCCTCCTATTCCCCTGCCCACGGGTCACTGAATGCTGGGTTTTCCAGAAATTCCTCATCGGTGAGGCTGCGGAGAAACGCCAGCACATCCTCCCGCTCCTGCTCCGCCAGCTCAAAACCCACCACAAAGATGCTCTTGAGGGGATTTTCGCTGCCCACCCCGGCGTAATCTCCGCTCTCGATAGTACGCCCAGCGGCGGCGTAGTGGGCGATCGCCTCCTCCAGGGTGGCAATGCTGCCATCGTGCATGTAGGGAGCCGTCACCGCTACATTCCGCAGGGTCGGCGCTTTGAAGTGCCCCATGTGAGCCGGATCGTGGGTAATTTCGTAGATTCCTGGATTGTCGGGCGGATATGCGCCGTTGCCGTCGATGTTGTAGAGTCCGGTGTTGTGGAAGGCGACTTCGCGGAAGGGCGATCGCTCGTGCATCACCGAATCCGAGAAGTTGAACCCGCTGTGGCAGTGAAAGCACTCCAGCCGTTCGCTGTTGAACAATGCCTCGCCCCGTCTCGCCGATGCCGAGATAGCCGTAGGATCGCCGCCATAGCGATAGCGATCGTAGGGGGAGTTGCTGGAAATGAGCGTGCGCTCGAAGGTGGCGATCGCCTTCGTCAGATTCCGCACTGTGAAGGGATCAGCATCCTCCTCAAATGCTGTGGGGAAAAGCGCGGCGTAGGTTTCATCCTCCCGCAACATCGCCAGAATTTCTCCCTCGCGCCCTGCCATGCCCATTTCCACGGGATGCTCCCCAAACAGCGGCACCAAACTCTGGGTTTCCAAGTCCTGCATCAGCGGGTTTGCCCAGGTCAGCACCGAACTGTATGCCACGTTCGTCAGGCTCATGGAGTTGCGGGGATGCACGTCCCCCGTCGCCCCAATGCCCAAAGGCTTGCCATCGGTAAATGCCAGGGATTGCAAGTGGCAACTCCCGCAAGAAAAATCCCCCGTCACCGACAGCCGCGTGTCGTAGAACAGCCGCCGCCCCAGCGTCACCTTCTCCGCCGACATGGGATTTTCTTCGGGCACCAGCGGGCGCGGCATCCAATCCGGCAGGTTCCACTCGTACTCAACGGCGATCGCCCCTGCCGACAAGCCAGGCGGTTCTGCGGCGATCGCCCGGCTCAGCCCCATAGACAGGCAAAAAGCAAGGAGTGCAAGCAATCCCCAGGTTTTCCAGCGATAGCGTTTCACGGGCAAATTACGAAATGCAGGGTCAGGTGTTGGATGGGTGGGGCGGACGGGTGGATGGAGGCGATCGCGTTGGTCGGTGGTGGGGTTGCCGGGGCGGGTTGGGTTAGAGGGGGGGCGATCGCGTTGGTCGGTGGTGGGTTTGCCGGGGCGGGTTAGGTTGGAGGGGTGGCGATCGCGTTGGTCGGTGGTGGGTTTGCCGGGGCGGGTTGGGTTAGAGGGGGGGCGATCGCGTTGGTCGGTGGTGTGTTTGCCGGGGCGGGTTGGGTGGGCAGTGTGGATGGGTGGAATAGGTTGATGCGAAACCCGCCCCTACGTTGTTGGTGGTGTTGGAGGCGATCGCGTCTTGAACGCCGCTTATTTGACTCTGAAGAAGGTTTGCTCTGGCGGGTTTTGCCCCCCGTGGGATAAACCCAAATTGTGGAAAATGCCCAGGCAATCTTCGTCGTCTGGACCTGACATGCAGCCCAGGGCTGTGTCTGGCTCATTTGTCATCAAATTACTGTCGGCAACCAGGGCAGCCAGATCCGCCACAATTACATCGCCGGATGGGTCAAAGTTTTCGAATGTGACCGTCGATGTGTTGGGGTTGCCGCAGCTCGTTGTTGGGCGCATCGCGTTGCCTTCCACCTGGCAAGCCGTACTGCCCAGGTGAATGAGAAATCCCTGCACCATGCCTCCCGGTTCGCCACCATGCCCGCCGTGACCATCGTGACCATCGTGACCATCGTGACCACCGTGACCATCGTGCCCGTCGTGGGGCGAATGCTGCTGGGTTTGCGGAACCTCGCCCATCATCATCTGATTTTCCAGGTCAACACGGACGAATTTGTAGCCCCCCTGCCAGTTCCACCACATGGAAGTGAGATTTAGCGGGGAAGGGGCAAGGGTTGCGTCGTTATGGTTCAGGTCGAAGGGAACGCCAAGGGTGAACTCAACTCCGGTATAGGTTCCGGCGGGAACGGTGCCCACCACTTCGGTGCGGGTTGCAGGCGTACCGTTGGCACAGTTACCGGAACGATCTTCAAAATCTAGCAGGGCAACGTTTTCGTATTGCCACATGCCATCTTGCTCCAGCGTGACGGGGATGCGATCGCCCGCCTCATTAATCAAGCTCACATCCGACACATACAGCCGAAAATCTGTCACCGCAACGGTGCTGTCCATTCTCCCCAACCCGGTATAGGTGGATTCGCAGGAGAACACCTCATCCCCAACCACGCCCTGAAACTGGAGGCGCACAGGCTGGGTCTCAGCGGTTTGGGCGAGGCTGGCGGGGGCGATCGCCACCAGGGGCAAAGTGGTGAGGGCGATCGCCGAAAGTATTTGCATCAACGACATGGGGCAAGTTGGCTCGTGAGACAACAAAACGAAACTGAGCACGGGCTTCACACAAGGAATACATTTTGAGGGAGGGCGATCGCCCAAGTCAAAAGACACGCTGTCAAACTTGCTGTCCAGGTCAAATGGTAAGGATTAGTTGGTGTGTGGGCTAAGCCCACACACCAACTAAGGATTTCACGAAAATCGGCTGGTCACTCGTCCTAAAATTTTGATGGCAGGTACGGCTCCGAAAGTGCGGCTGTCCGTGCTGGCATCGGGGTTGTCTCCCACCAGCACACAGTCCCCGTTCTCGCGGACAAGCAGCACCCGCTTTACCAGCCAAAATTTGGGGCGATCGGGGTGCTCTGCCACGACAATATCCCCTGGTTCTGGAGGTGCATGGCGATAGGCATGGGGATCAGCCAGCACCTCCTCCTGGGGCTGCAACAGGGGCAACATCGACCCCCCTGTTACCCGAAACCGCCGCCGCCGCCCCACCAGCCATAACAAAAATTCCTGCCAACTGGCTCCCGGTAACTCGTTCTCATCCATCGCACTCAAGCCTGTTCAAGAAAGCATCTGTCCAAGCATTCAACCGCTTTGGCGATTTCTGCAAAAGAATATCCTTCTGACAGCAGCGCTCCGTCATGCCCATGAAAATGGGCATCCATTGCCAGCCTTATCGGTTTAGCCATTCGACCTTCCTGGATTCCCTCATACGCGGGAATGACGGGGGTTATGTCCTTTTTCCAGAAAACGCCTTTGGATGCCCGCATTCATAGGCATAGAATCTTATAAAGCTGTGCCGTTCCAAATGCAATACCTGCGCCATTTTTCTAAAGCCCTTGAGTTTGCGGAGCGCACGCAAACTCAAGGGCTTTAGAAAAATGGCGTTCATGATTAAAAAAGGGGACAGATATTGTCCCCTTTCATCCAGTTAAAGCTATTCAGTTCAAGCTCTAGATCAAAGCGTTACTGGAGACAAATTTCTCAAGCGAAAGACTAGCTAGCTTTGTAGAAGTTCACTACACGATCCTTGGTTGCCCAGAACATGTTGTGGATCTTCTCAACGGCTTCCATCAGCTCGGTGGCGTGCTGCAAGCTGACTTCAACCTTACAGGCAGAGCAGAGCTTGGTTGCTTTCCAGAAAGTATCGTGCAGGTCGGGATACTTCTCCAGGTGAACAGGCTTGAAGTAGTCCGTCCAGAGGATGAGCAGTTCTTCTTTGGTCTTTTGAGCCTGCTCTTCTTTGATCATGGTGTAGCGGGTGAAGGTGTTGGCTTTCTCCACGGTGTCAGGGGTGCCGAGGTCCAACAGCTTCTTGGTCATGGAGAGAACCGCTTCCGCTTTGATCCGTGCATCGGCGGGATCGTAGACACCGCAAGGACCATCGCAGTGGGCATGGACCGCTTCAGCGGGGAAACGGTCAGAAATCTTGGCAACAATGTTTTTCAGCATAGTCAGATAGAAAGTATCGACGACAGCAAATAGGAACAGAAAAATTTGAACGTGCAGGCACTCTCAAGAATCGGCGCAACTGCTGGGGCGATCGCACTGCTGTTACAACCCTACAATCGCCAAGCTCAATGCCTGCGGCTATCACACACACAAGTAGAAGACCGAAAACCAGAGGCACACACGGGGCTAGCCCAGATGAATTTCAGTCAACTTTCAAAAGTATTTTATATCGAAACTGCTGAAAATGCGATCGCCCAGCCTAAATCCCCCCACTTTTATTTAGGTATGATCCCGACAGATCAGGACATCCAAGGTGGATCGTATCCCCATGCAGGGCATATTTTTGGGAAACTTCTCCCCTGCGGATAGGGCGACACTTTAGGGATTTGCGGATTAATCAAATCCTCCTTTTGAGAGAGAAGGCTAGCTCTGCCAGCCTTCTCTCTCAAAAGGAGGATTTGACAACATGCTTGCGAGTCCCTTGGGATCACGTACGAAATAAAACCCGGAAATTTTGATGAGAAGCGCGGCAATGCCGCGCTTCTCATCAAAATTTCCGGGTTTTATTTTATTTTCAATCCTTAGCTATCTTCAGCTTCCAAAAGCTCTCTGGCGTTGAGTAACTCCTGGCGATGTTCTTCGCTGACCTGGGGATAGTGGAGGTTGAGCTTGCTCAGGGTGTCGTTGATGATGTTGCCGACGGTCAGCCGCATAAACCACTTGTGGTCAGCCGGGATGATGTGCCAGGGTGCCCAGTCGGTGCTGGTGTTGGTGAACACTTCCTCGTAGGCTTTCATGTAGTCTTTCCAGTGCGATCGCTCTTTCACATCGTGGACAGAGAACTTCCAGTTTTTTTCGGGGCGATCGATGCGATCGAAAAACCGTTGCCGCTGCTCTTCAAACGACACGTTCAGGAAAAACTTAAGGGTGACAATTCCATTTTCTGCCAGATATTTCTCAAAGGAATTGATCTGCTCAAACCGCTGTTTCCAGATCTTCTTGCCTTTCTTCAAATCAGGCGGCAGTTGTTGGGCCTGCAGCATTTCAGGATGCACCCGCACCACCAGCACTTCCTCGTAGTAGGAGCGGTTGTGGATGCCGATCCGCCCCCGCTCTGGCAATGCCCGCATGGAGCGCCACAAGTAATCATGGTCGCGCTCCTCCGCCGATGGGGATTTGAAGCTGAAGACCTGGCAGCCCTGGGGATTAACGCCCGACATTACATGCTTGATGGTGCTGTCTTTCCCGGCGGCATCCATTGCCTGAAAAACCAGCAATAGCGCGTAGATGTTCTGGGCGTAGAGCATGTCCTGATACTCTGCCAGCTTTTCAATCCCAGCTTTGAGAGCATCTTTGGCGCTCTGTTTGTCATAATCCCCGGTATAGCTGGTATCAAAGTCTTTGAGGGAGACTTTCTTACCCGGTGGGACGCGGAAGCGATCGAGATCCATAGGTTTACCAGGTCTTCACCCTGGAAGAGTTGAGCGTAGGGAGATTTTAGGAGGTGCGATCGCCCACTACCGATTCGTTAAACCTCTCTTAATCTTTCCTCGGATTCAATACCTTCGTCATTTTTTTCAAACCCTTTATTTTGCGTGCGCGGAGCGCGGGTGAAATCAAGGGTTTGAAAAAAATGACGCTCCTGTTGACTGATACCAACTTTCTGAAATCCCACTTCAGATATTTCTTCAAAGCGTCCGCCGCGCAGGCGTTTCAAAAAATATCTGGTTTTGATTTGCGAGGACTTGCTCTAGACATGCAATTTTTCTTCTTTGGGGTGGTGATGAGCAGCGCGGCACTGCCGCGCTGCTCATCAAAAATTTCGGGTTTTATTTTGTACGTGATCCTTAGAGGTTTCTGGTGCGTGTTTTGGATAGGACTTGGCGGCGCGTCGCCCCCCACCCCCCCCGACTGGGGGAACCCTGCTGGATGCCCCCAGCCCCCCTCCTGCAAGGTGCTCTGCACAAGAGGCGTTCAGCCGCTTCGCATCGGTGGGAAGCGAGGGAGTTGACGCATCAGGACTTACGCAGTTGAGGATTTTTTGGGCGCGGACGCGCCCAAAAAATCCTCAACTGCGTGGGTTTCCGCACGAAGTGCGCAAGTCCTACACATTTTTGATACTTCTTTGAATCGCTGCTCATGATCGGACTCATGATCGGACTCATGATCGGAGATGATGAAAGCGCTTTTTCATCATCGGTTTTATGGGAGGGTTGAATGCTGGATTTAGGGGTGAGGGGGGCGATCGCCATTAGTCTGGGAGCCATTGCAGGAGCGCTCAGCCGCTATTTGTTTACGGTGCTGTTTAACCTACTGTTCACAACGGTCTTTCCTGTGGGGACGTTTGTGATTAACCTGACGGGGTGTGTGGGAATTGGGTTTGTCACCACGCTTTTAGCAGGACGGCTAGGAAATGTGTCTCCAGATCTACGATTCTTGCTGGTAACGGGTTTTCTGGGGAGCTACACCACCTTTTCCACCTATAGCTTCGAAACCGTCGCTCTATTGCAGGGATCACGGGTGGGGTTAGCGATCGCCTATTGGTTGGGCAGTGCTGTGGCTGCACTCCCCTGTGTTTATCTGGGCATCGCGCTGGCGCGCTGGGGACAAACCCTCCGATTGATGTGATACGACCTGATAGAACTGCTGTCGATGACCGAGAACACTGGTATGCGAATCATCCGTTACACCACCCAAGAGTTGACTATCGAAGAACAGCAACATCTCTTTCGCCTGGAGCGCGTAGTAGAGCGGGTCACTGCCGATGGTAAGGTGAGCCGCGATGAACTCGAAGAGATTAAGGCGCAGATGTATAGCCACCACCGCGTGACGATATATGAGCTGGAGCTGGTGAGCGATCGCGTCCTCTCCCGCATCCAGTCTGGTGAGCTGGAGTGGGAATGGGATTAGTGGCACTCCTGGGCTTATTTCAACCTGATCGCCATTTTGGGTAGGGCAGGGGCAACGATGCCGCTCCTGCCCTACCCAAAATGGCTTTTTTATTTCTTGCTTGGCTCTTAACTTTTCTATCGTTTCAAGGAGTTCCTCAAATTTCAATCCCTTCACCATTAATCGAGAACCCTTGATTTTGCGTGCGCTCAGCGCAGACAAAATCAAGGATTCTCGATCAATGGCGATCATGTTGTAAATCTACACGCACAAAACCAACTGGTATTGGCATCGACGTTGATACCTGACCAGTTGGTGTTCCAAAAACTAGAGTGTTACCCTTTGCTGCGAATCCTGATTCTGCCAGCCTTACGCGGCAAAAGACTTGCCACAGCCGCAGGTCTGGTTGGCGTTGGGGTTTGTGAACTGGAAACCACCGCCGATCATGGAATCGCTATAATCCAGCACCATGCCATAGAGGTACAACATGCTCTTGGGATCGCAAACGACCTGGAAGCCCTCATAGTCAAACACTTCATCGGTAGGCTGAATCCCGTTTGGATCTTCAAAATCCATCGTGTAAGACATGCCAGAACAGCCTCCCTGGCGCACACCAACGCGCAGGCATAGATCCTTACCCTGTTTGTCGCGCAGTGCTTTCACCTGGGCAACAGCCGCATCGGTCATCATGATTCCACGAGATTGGGAAGTCGTCGCTGCTTGTGTCATGGATACCCAGTTCTCCTTGCTCTACTAATCTGCTTTTCTGCTTTTTAATCTGTTTTCATGACTCCGCCGGGTTTGCCACCCAACAAAGAACAATTTTATGGATGCTTTTTTTGAATACTTCTCTCAAGATTAGGTTAGCCTGCTAGCGGATCTCAAGTCACGCGTTAAGCTACATATTCGATACTAGCGGATAAGTAATGTAAACGACTGAGATTGCGAAGTTTCGATAGATTGAAGATAGGCGATGTAGAAAAGATGGGCGATGTGGAGAAGATGTGTGATTTTGAGACACGATAAATTCTAAGGAGCATATCCTACCGGGCGTCTCCAGCGGTACCTCAAACCGACTCTGGACAACGTAACCCCGGTGAGAACAGCCCATCCTGTGATGGTTGGTTCCTGTATTGGGTCGATCTGCATCAATCTGCTTCTGTTCGCGATGGCAATGATTTGCGACGGCAACATGGGAAGGCGATCGCCCGTTTCCATTAAGTTTTTCAAAGAATTGCCCAATCCTTACTACATCTCCCAAACCTCCACTCTTGTTCGCCCTGTTCCGATGGTTTGATGGATTGGATGACTGGACTGGATCCCCTAATTTTTTGCCGCTGCGTCGGTAGCTGTTTGAAAGCGTTGGAATTTGCATATGACTGGTTTGACCCCTGCAACTCGTCGTCGGCTCCTGAAATTGCGTCAGGTTCCCAGTGTGTGGGAGGGCGATCGCCGCTTGTTCAGTTCCAAGACGAGTAACCCATTGCTCGGCGATAGCTCCGATATTGGTGAAGATTGTGTGCTCTGGGTAGATGGGGTAGACGAGTCGGTGCGGGCGATCGACATGATTCCCTCCGATACGGGTCCCGAAGCCATCGTGCGGACGTTGCTCAAGGCAATGGAAACCCCCACTGGTCCCCATGCCCAGCCCGCCCGTCCGCAGCGCATCCTGGTATGCAACCGCGAAATGCAATTCTTTTTGCGGGGCGTGTTGCAGGATCTCGACATTGCGGTGGAATACACCAACGAGCTACCCCTCATCGACGAAATCTTTCATAGCTTGCAGGAGTTTGCGGGGAAAGCCATGCCCCAACTCCCCGAAAAACATGCCGACCAGCTCGAACAGCTTGCCTATGAAATCTGGCAGGATGGTCCCTGGGAAAATTTGGATGAGGAAAAAATTCTCACGGTTCGCCTCAAGTATCGCGATGTAGACACGCTCTATGTTTCCATTTTGGGGTTGCTGGGCATGGAGTATGGCTTGCTGATGTACCGCTCGTTAGATTCACTCAAACGCTTTCGACAGCAGGTGATGTCTGGGGAGTCGCAGGAAGAAGTCGAGTCGGCATTCATGCATCAGGATTGCTTTTTCCTCACCTACGACCCCGACCACAGCGAGTCGAACGGTCATGCCACTCCAGAAATTCCCCCCGTTTTGCCGAGCTTTGGCAGCATCCATCCCCTCGAAGGTATGCGCGCGATTACCTATGAGGAAGATGCCAGCATTCTTCTGGTTGCCCTCCAGGCACTCCATCGCTTCTTTGGCGACCATTTGCAGGACATGGATACCAGCACCTTCCCTGAATTGAGCAAACGGTATCGGATCGACGATCCAATGGAAGCGGGGAAAAAGGTTTCGGTCACCGTCGCGACGCAACCAGCGATCGCCGACGACCTCGCGCAAATGGGCGATGAGCTGATGGGCGAAGATGACCTGGATGACGAGTTAGCCTCCCTGCAACTTCCCGAAGCCCTGGCACAGTTGCTCGAACAGCAGTTGTTGGGGGAATCAACTGCGGTCCTGCAAGACACCCTGATGCCCTCGGAAGCGTTCTATAGCCTGGGAGCCATTCCCTTTGAGATCATGTCCGATCTGCGGCACATGGTCAAATTTCATCAGCCATCCGATGCAAAACTGCCCAAGAAGCTGGAGTGGTTCCCCGTTATCCTGATCCAGACAACCCGCCCGAAGGCGAAGGATATGATTGAGGCGATTAAGGCGGTTGGCGGGCTGGAGGGGATTGGGTTCAACCCGGGCGAAGACCCCAGCATTGGGCAGGGCTATGACCTGGGAATCTTGAAAACAGCCAATGGTAGCCTCCAACTATTTGGGGAATTTATTGAAGATGACCCGGTACACATCGAAGCACGGCGCAAGTGGGATGAGCGCTGCAAGAAAACCAAAGGGCAATGTGGTCTGGTCATTGCGATGGGGCTTACAGGCGCAGCACGGGGCAATCCGGGTTTGAAAGACATGATGGGATTCTTTGAGGTGCGATCGCTCTCTTCCAAAGAGCTGAGCCTGGGCAAGCTCCAGATGGTGCGCCCCTACGATGAGTTTTGATCGCGGCATATTCCCTGGGGCGGGCGAGGATGTTGCGGATGACCAACCAGGATAAGGTGGATCCCCTCAGCGTTTCCATCTTTTTTCCCTATCTGGTTTATTACAAATGTTCACGAAACGCTGCGATCGCCCGAAGCATATGAATTTCCGCCATTTCCTGTTCGCTTGTGGGGAAGGTGATGGGGAGCGATCGCGAAGAACTGTAACAGATCCTGAACAAACGCATATCTGCCCCAGATTCCGGTGATACCATCCAGGAAAACTGTTCAGGGAAAAATTCATGGCAGAAGAACTGACTGGACAAACTCCTATTTTCGGTGGCAGCACTGGTGGGCTGCTCACAAAAGCTGAAGTTGAAGAAAAATATGCAATCACTTGGACTAGCCCCAAGCAGCAAGTTTTTGAAATGCCGACGGGCGGCGCAGCGATCATGAACGAAGGCGAAAACCTTCTTTATCTCGCTCGCAAAGAGCAGTGCCTCGCTTTGGGCGCACAGCTCCGCAACAAGTTCAAGCCCAAGATCACCGACTACAAGATCTATCGGATTTTCCCCAGTGGTGAAATGCAGTACCTGCACCCCGCTGATGGAACCTTCCCCGAAAAGGTTAACGAAGGTCGCCCGATCATCAACAGCGTTCCCCGGAGCATCGGTCAAAACCCCTCTCCGGCGAAGGTCAAGTTCAGCGGCAAGACAACCTACGAGCCATAAGCGCTGGTAGGTGTCCTAAAAGCTCAATAAGATTGCAAAAGGCGAGGCTTCTCGCCTTTTTTTAGTTTTATGAAGTGCTATAAAGCCCGGTGAAACTGCACAATAGAAAAGCGCGATCGCCCTTCCTCTTGCCAACGCTGGGCTGAGAATGAACCACAGAGGCACAGAGGCACAGAGGACACGGAGGGAGAGCGCATCAGAACCCTACTCATCCACCCCTCTACTCACCCACCCCCCACCGCTTCATGATTCTTCCTGACTTTTCCCACTTCACTCAACTGGCTGAAAAAGGCAATTTCATTCCGGTGTATCAGGAATGGGTGGCTGACCTGGAAACCCCGGTTTCGACCTGGTACAAGGTTTGTGCGGGGCAGCCCTACAGCTTTTTGTTGGAGTCGGTGGAAGGGGGCGATCGCATTGGTCGCTATAGCTTTGTGGGCTGCAATCCGCTGTGGGTGTTGGAGGCGCGGGGCGATCGCAGCACCCAGACCTATCGCGATGGCTCCCAGCAGCACTTTTCGGGCGATCCCTTCGATGCGCTTTCGACCTGCTTGCAGCCCTACACCCCCGTCACCCTGCCCCAGTTGCCGCCGGGAATTGGCGGGCTGTTTGGCTACTGGGGCTATGAGTTGATTCGCTGGATCGAGCCACGGGTTCCCGTGTTTGAGGCGGCGGCAGATGACCTGCCCGATGGCTTGTGGATGCAGGTGGATCAGTTGCTCATCTTTGACCAGGTGAAGCGGAAGATCTGGGCGGTCGCCTATGCGGATTTGCGGGAGACAACGGATGTGCGAGCCGCCTACGAGCAGGCGTGCGATCGCGTCCGTCAGATGGTCGCCAAGCTGCAACTCCCCCTCTCTGGCAAAGACACGGTGTTGGAGTGGACGCCCCCCTCCCCAGACGCCTCCACGCCCCCCATCGCCTTCCAGAGCACTGTCACCCGCGAGCAGTTCTGCGCCAACGTGGAAAAAGCCAAAGACTACATCCGGGCGGGCGACATCTTCCAGGTGGTCATCTCCCAACGGCTGACCGCACCGTATCAGGGCGATCCCTTCTCCCTGTACCGCTCCCTGCGGCTGATCAACCCCTCGCCCTACATGGCGTACTTCCACTTTGGCGACTGGCAGATCATCGGCTCCAGCCCCGAAGTCATGGTGAAGGCAGACAACGTGCCCGACACGCCGGATAAGCTCGCCACCCTGCGCCCCATCGCCGGAACCCGCCCCCGTGGCGCAACGCCTTTAGAAGATGAGAACTTTGCAACCGACCTGCTCAACGATCCCAAGGAGGTGGCGGAGCATGTCATGTTGGTGGACTTGGGACGGAACGACCTGGGGCGGGTCTGCGAAATCGGCTCGGTGCGGGTGGATGAGTTGATGGTGATCGAGCGCTATTCCCATGTCATGCACATCGTCAGCAATGTGGTGGGGCATCTGCCCCCCAGCAAAACCGCCTGGGAACTGCTGAAGGCGACCTTCCCCGCTGGCACGGTGAGCGGCGCACCCAAAATCCGCGCGATGGAGATTATTCATGAGTTAGAGGGCTGTCGCCGGGGCATCTATTCTGGAGCCTATGGCTACTATGACTTCGAGGGACAGTTGAATACGGCGATCGCCATCCGCACGATGGTGGTTCGCCATCAACCCGATGGTTCCTCCGAAGTCCGTGTTCAGGCAGGAGCCGGGCTGGTCGCCGACTCTGTCCCCGCCACCGAGTATCAGGAAACTCTCAACAAAGCGCGGGGAATGCTCGAAGCCATCCGCTGCCTCCAACCTTAAACCCCTGTACGGGCGGGTTTGATACTCAACCCTTAAACCCCTGTACGGGCGGGTTTAATATTCAACCCTTAAACTCCTGTACGGGCGGGTTTGATACTTAACCCTTGATACAGCGAATAACCTTGATAAACCCGCCCCTACGAAATCTCGTTCTTCGTATTTGCCTTTCTAGACTGATACACCCCTGTACGGGCGGGTTTTATATTCAACCCTTAAACCCCTGTACGGGCAGGTTTTGTACTTAACCCTTGATACAGCGAATAACCTTGATAAACCCGCCCCTACGAAATCTCGTTCTTCGTATTTGCCTTGCTAGACTGATACACCCCTGTACGGGCGGGTTTAATATTCAACCCTTAAACCCCTGTACGGGCGGGTTTTATACTTAACCCTTGATACAGCGAATAACCTTGATAAACCCGCCCCTACGAAATCTCGTTCTTCGTATTTGCCTTGCTAGACTGATACACCCCTGTACGGGCGGGTTTAATATTCAACCCTTAAACCCCTGTACGGGCGGGTTTTATACTTAACCCTTGATACAGCGAATAACCTTGATAAACCCGCCCCTACGAAATCTCGTTCTTCGTATTTGCCTTTTTAGACTGATAACCCCCTGTACGGGCGGGTTTAATATTCAACCCTTAAACCCCTGTACGGGCGGGTTTTATACTTAACCCTTGATGCAGCGAATAACCTTGATAAACCCGCCCCTACGCAATCTCGTTCTTCGTATTTGCCTTTTTAGACTGATAAACCCCTGTACGGGCGGGTTTTATACTTAACCCTTGATACAGCGAATAACCTTGATAAACCCGCCCCTACGCAATCTCGTTCTTTGTATTTGCCTTTCTAGACTGTTCGGTGCGATTGCCTTTCCTGCCCTAGTGAATTCTCATATCCGATGACCATCAACATCCCCATCGCTCAATTTCAACCCACCGAGTTTCGCGAAACGGGACCCGGTTGGGTACTGGGGCGCGTCAGCCGCAATGTGGGGGAATGGATTCAACTCACCTTCTTTGGCAACGACGAGCAGTTGGGCGACTACCTGCCCGACTGGCAAATCCCCGAATGGGTGTTTGAGGTCATCTTCTGGGCGGTTGCCGTTGTTCTGATTACCTGGGCAAGCTGGCAACTCTATCGGTTGCTGGCTCCTTACCTGGCAGGGTGGTTGGGCAACCGCGAGGAGTTCGTCAGTATTGGACAGGTTGAAGCGCCGCCCCAGGCATCGGTGGAGGAGTGGGTGGCGCGATCGCGCCGTGCCCAGCAAGCGGGGGATTATCGGGAAGCCTGTCGCGCCCTCTACATGGCAGCCTTGCAGCGGTTGAACGACACAAACCTGATCCGCCAGCAAAGCAGCCGCACCGATGGGGAATATCTGACCTTGCTGGATAGGTTGCCGCGATCGCACCCCTACACCCTGCTGGTGGAAACCCATGAGCAGTTGTGTTTTGGCGATCGCCCCATCACCGAAGAGCGCTATCAGCAATGCCAGCAAGCCTTCCAGGAGATTTTGGCAGCATGACTAGCCGCACGAAAGGCACCACCCGCCGCAACTGGATCATCGCCCTGGTCATCGGTAGCCTGGTGATCCTCAGTCTGGTGTTTGCGCCCGCCAACAACCGCTTGCAGGTCGGCTCCACCTACAACCGTGCCCCGGAAGGCTACGGAGCCTGGTACGCCTACATGGAGGAGCAGGGCGCACCCGTGCAGCGCTGGGAACGCCCCCCGTCCAGCCTGGGTCTGGAATCTGACACCTACGCTCCCTACGAGGAGGAAGAGGAAGAGGAACCCAATGCCGATGCGCCCATCCCCGACATCGCCAACCCCAAAGTTCTGGTGCGGGTCTTCCCAGCCCTAGCCCTGCCTACCATTGCCGATCGCTCCTGGGCGGAGTTGGGAAATGTGCTGGTGCTGGTGGGCATCAACACCCCCGTCGCGGATACCGATTTCTCGTCCAGGCTTGACAGCCCCCAGGGGGCTGTCAAGGTCGAAACCCGCCGCCGCCATGACCTGGGGGCGGCGGACCTGACCTTGCTAGTGGATGATGCGGGAGCGGTGGCATGGGAACAGCCCGTCGGTAATGGCAAGATTATCTTCGTCGGTCCCCATTTTCTGGCGGCGAACGCCTATCTCTCGGAACCGGGCAACATTCCCTTTCTGGCAAGACTGGTGATGGAGCCGCAGTTGCCTATCTATGTGGATGAGTATTTGCATGGCTACCGCGATCGCGAAACTGAAGCCGAGGAAACCCAGGACACCCTGATTGCCTACCTGCTGCGCACCCCGGTGGTGCTGGTGCTGGTGCAGGCAGCGGTGCTGGTGCTGGTGCTAGTGTGGGGCGATCGCCGCCTGGGTCCTGCCGCCAAAATTACACCGTCCAAGCAGAATAGCAGCGAAGCCTATATCCAGGCGCTCGGCAGCGTGTTGCACAAAGCCGAAAGCAGCGAGTTTGTCGTGGAAACCATCGGTAAGGCAGAGCGGGAGCGGATTCAGCGATCGCTCGGACTCGGCACCACCCCCGTCGATCCCAGCACCCTGCTCGCCGCCTGGCAAACCCAGACCGGAAAGCCCCCCACCGACCTCAAAGCCGTCTTGCAACGGCTTCAAAAAAAACGTCGTCTCTCTGAACGAGAGTTGCTAATCTGGTTGGGTAAATTACAACAACTCCGCCGCGATTTGCCCTGAACCTATGACCACCCCTCCCAAAGCCGCATTTGTCAAACTGGCTCAGGCACTCGGAGCCGTCATCGTCGGGCAAACCGCCCTGGTGCGGCAACTCCTCGTCGCCCTGCTCAGCGGCGGTCACGTCATCCTCGAAGGTGTGCCGGGCACCGGGAAAACCCTGCTGGTCAAGGTAATGGCACGGCTCACCCAGGCCGAATTCAGCCGCGCCCAGCTCACCCCCGACATCCTCCCCTCCGACCTGCTGGGCACCAACATCTTTGACCTCAACACCCGCACCTTCACCCTGCGGAAGGGACCAATCTTCACCGAAATCCTCCTGGCGGACGAGATCAACCGCACCCCGCCCAAAACCCAGGCGGCACTGCTGGAGGCGATGGAAGAGCAACAAGCCACCATCGACGGCGAAAGCCTCTTGCTACCCGACCTGTTCTGGGTCGTCGCCACCCAAAACCCCCTGGAGTTTGAAGGCACCTACCCCCTCCCCGAAGCCCAGCTCGATCGCTTCCTCTTCAAGCTGGCGGTCGATTACCCCGATCCCCAAGCGGAGCGGCAGATGTTGCTCAACGCCCAGTCCACCCTCCAGACCCGCCGCCAGGATCTCGCCCAACTCCAGCCCATCCTGACGGTGGAACAAGTCCTCGCTGCCCGCCAACTGGTGCGCCAGGTCAGCCTCACCGATGCGCTGCTCGACTACCTCCTCGCCCTCGTCCACCGCACTCGCCAGCACCCCGACCTGGAACTGGGAGCCTCCCCCCGCTGCGCTGTCGCCTGGATGCACGCCAGCAAAGCCCACGCCTGGCTGAGCGATCGCGACTATGTCACCCCCGACGACATCAAAGCCGTCGCTGCCCCCCTCCTCCGCCACCGCCTCATCCTCCGCCCCGAAGCCCAACTCGACGGTCTCAAGGTAGACGACATCATCACCGGACTCCTCGGACAAGTCTCCGTCCCACGCTAGGGGGTTAGCAAATAAATAAAATCCCAGAGAGAGGGGGCGCGGGCTAAGTCCGCGCCCCCTCTCTCTGGGATTTTATTTTTAAGCAAGTTCCTAAGTTGGGTGCATTACCAAGATTTTTGTAGGATGCGTTAGCGGTAGCGTAACGCATCAAAGTTTTTTGAATAGCACGTCACAGCATGATTGAAAGAACAAGCTGCATCCAGGTCAATAGAGGTTAAGCTCACGCCGCTTTAAAGGTATCAACTGTCTTCTGAGTATGTTCGAAAACAGAACGCGCAAAATCCAATATGTTTTCCTGCATCTCCCAGTGATCTTCTGAAAGAACCTTGTTCAAACTTGCATAGTAAGTGGCAACACACATCGGTTTGCCATTCTGAACTTGCCACCTTGCCGCTTGTGGTGTAAATCTCCCATTTCCCCAAATAGCCAGTCCTTTGGGTGAGAAAAACTCTTCTCTTACATTCTGAAAAGCATATAGAAAAGGGTTCTCTTCATCAATCCAAATATAAGCCTTGATATAGGGTGATGGAATCGTTGAACCTTGCTCATGCCCATAAGCGGATTCAATACTTAAGTACATCAAGGAAAGCCAATCTGTGGGAAACTGAACATTGTAACCATAGGAACCCGTACGACCGCACCGCCTGGTTCCTAGTTCCTTGAAATAGGGATACAAAGCTGCATGACAAATCTTTTTATACTCCTCACCTTTGTCAGCATTTGTAAGCAAATCATCCCAGCCATTTATTAGTTCAATGGAACCCATGCCAAACCATGCCATGTATTCTGCAAAATCTTGGCACAGGTGATTATCGAAGCCCTGAAAGACAGAGTAAAAATCTCGCCAATAAAAGTGAGTACTTTGAGAAGGATGCAAATATAGCTCTGATTCAATCACTGTTTGTGGAATCACTTGAGCCTTATTGGACACTAAAATGAGAAATGTCTTTTTATTTCGCTGTTCAGCCAATCTTAAATAACGCTGCAACTGTAGGTCACCCAACCCACTCTCAATCTTATGTTCACAAATAATATCGAAGTCTTTCCCTTCAATAGAAAAATCAGGACGGTTTTCATAAGACATATCGGGGTGATCATTTGATTGAAGGAACTCCGTCTTATCTAGACCAGCCTGCTCCAAAATCAGATTAAGATAGCTTTGTCCAAGATTAGGAATATGCTCCAACAAATATTGAAGGCAGTTGGTAAAGTAGTCCTCGCTATAAATGGAACGAGTAAACATAAAAATATTGCTCATGATCAAGACCCAAATCAAGTTTGTTAAAGGCAGAATTCCCTCAAAAAAATATATCTAACCAGCTATTTCAGCTTTTTAATTTATCTTCAGAAAATAACAAATTAGTTTCTTAGGATTCATGCCGTTGAGCAATTTTGGGGACATGGAGCGCTAAAAGTCGCTCCATTGCTTATTCCCAAAACATAAAAGAGCGGATCACATTAGACCCGCTCTAATAAATCTCAAACTGCTTTTGAAAATCTGGTCTTAAGACAGCACAGGCTGGAGTTGGGGCTTAATTTCCTGGGTGCTATCCACCGTCACAACGAAAGGCTGCTCTGCTTCAGTGAATGGCTCGTAGGACTGCTTCGCCAACACATCAACCGTGGCATCGGCAATGTCGCCACTGCGCTTGTGTACCCGATCGCGCAACACCTCCATAGGAGCCGTGCAGTGCAGGATTTTTAGCGGCAGATTGTGGGCAGTTGCCTGGGCGATCGCCTTCTGGCGTAGCTCCTGGCGATCGTACTTGGCATCCAGCACCACGGTATAGCCACTTTGCGCCAGGGAGATCCCCAGGTTAAGCAACTGGTCGTAGGTTTTCTGGGTCATTTCTGGGGTGTAAAGGGAAGCATCGCCGCGATCGCGAATCCCAATGCCGCCCAGGTGTTTCCGCACCGCATCCGAGCGGATGTGGATAGCTCCAGACTGGCGGGCAATTTCGCGGGCGACGGTGCTCTTGCCCGACCCCGACAAGCCCGACATCAGCATCAGCCGTCCCTGGGGCATCCGTGTGTATTTCCACGCCAGCTTGTAATACATCGCGGCAGTTTCATGCGCCTGCTGCTTGTCTGCCTCCGATGCCAGGGGGTCATCCAGCAAGAAAGATGCCACCTTCGCCCGCACATAGGTTTGTCGGCTGACATAGATGGGCAGCACCAACAAGCCTTCCCAGTCCCCCGTTTCCTCCACATAGGCATTGAGGAAAGCCGCCCGGAGATCGGGGCGATCGCGCACATCCAGATCCATCACAATGTAGGCGATGTCATACATCACATCCACAAAGCGGAACGGCTCATTGAACTCGATGCAGTCAAACAGTAGCAGTTGATCGTGCCAGTAGCTAATGTTCCGCAGGTGGATGTCGCCGTGGCATTCGCGAATGTAGCCCTGCTCCATCCGCCGCTCAAACAAGTCCTTCTGCTCAGCAAAGAAGCGATCGGTAAAGGCTTGGGTTTCATCAAACTGCTTTTGGGTCTGGGGTCCGCCGATATAGCCCGTCGTTTGCTCGTAGTTCTCGTCAAACGCTTCCCGCACCTGCTCCACCTTGCCGAAGCTGCGGATATAGTTACTGGTTACCGATTTGCGGTGGAACTCTGCCACCTCTACCGCCAACTGGCGCAGCAAGTCCTCCGTCAGTTCTCCCCGCTCTGCCATGCTCGACAGCAGCGTTTCTTGAGGAAATTGCCGCATTTTGACCGCATATTCGATGGGATGGCGATCGCTCCCCAGCACAAACTCCCCGTTCTCCTCACTGATGGGCACAACCCCCAGGTAAATTTCAGCGCCCGCCCCCCGCTCATTCAGCCGCATTTCCTCTTCACAGAAATGGTGGCGCTTTTCCAGGGTGGAATAGTCAAGGAAGCCAAAATTCACCGCCTTCTTCACCTTGTAGGCGAACTGTCCTGTCGTCATCACGTAGGACACATGGGTCTGGAAGATCTGCACCGGATCTTGCACCGGATGAGGATAAAAATCCGGTTGCAGCATCCGTTGAATCAGGGGTGGCAAATTTGCAGGATCGGTCATGATAAGAATTTAGTAAAACAGGGCAACTTCGTTCGCAATCTGCCTTTCAGCGGAAGCAAGGCAAACCATTGGGCAGAACATCCATCGTTATCCTAAATGTATTTGCGGTCAAGCCCACCAAAAATCCGCCCAAAAATCTGCATAAAAAAGGGGGCGATCGCCCCCCTTCCAAATCCAAAAATATGGCAAATTCTTGAAACTAGATTTCGCTCAGTTCTGCAGAACCCAGGGTCGTTGTTTCCGTTTCTGTCCCTGCCTCCTGCTGGCTTACCCGTCCCTGCAAAACAGAGGCAATAACAGTCTCAGGGTCAACCTGGGTTTCAACGCCAGCGGGCAAGTTCAAATCCTTCAGGTGAATGGCATCTCCAATCTGGAGCTGAGACACATCCACTTCAATCGACTCTGGAATACTTCCTGGCTCTCCCTGTACGGGCAGTTCGGTGTAAACCGTATCCAGCATTCCACCGCCCGTCTTCGCACCGGGAGCTTCGCCAACAAAGTGGATCGGCAGCGTTGCGTCGATGTTGCCATGGGCGGCGTAGGAGAAAAAGCTGATGTGATAAACCTCAGCCGATCGCCAGGGATGGGTTTGCACCTCCCGCAGCACGGTTTTGCCGCTCCAGGGCAGATCCGGCACATTCAGGTTAATCACGGTGTTATTCAACTGGGCGTCCTTCAGCAGGCGCTTGACCTTCATCTCATCCAGCACCAACGACACCGACTCTGTACCCTGGTGCCCATACAGCACCGCTGGGATCATCCCCTGACGGCGCAAAGCGTTGGGCTTGTCTTTCTCGGAACGCACCTTACATTCAACTGTAAATTCCATGATTTTCTGTCCTACTCTTTTCCTAACTCTTGTCCTACTCTTGTCCTGTTCTGCAAACTCTATTCTGCAAGCTTTATTCTGCAAGCTTTATTCTGCAAACTGCTTTAGAAACCTGTCTCTAGAAGCGGCAGGAGATAACGGGTTTTGGGCAACCTGTTGACCGCAATTGGCTGAAATCCTGCCTGGTGCAATCCCTGGGGGCGATCGCCCATCCCCCCGACACGTGCCAGGGAAGACAGATAGCCAGCCGATCCCTAATTCCGATTAATGCTCTGTTCCCAGCCTTCCCCCTCACCATTGGCGTAGAGCAGCGCCCGCTTCGGTCCATGAATCGGGTCTTCCACGATAATAGTCTGGTCGCGGCTGGCTCCGAGAGACACGATGGCGATCGGCACCTCCATCAATTCTGCCAGGAATTTGAGATAATCCAGAGCCTGGGGCGGCAGATCATTCAAACTGCGGCAGTCGGCAGTCGATTTCTTCCATCCGGGCAGCGTTTTGTAGACGGGCTGGCACTGGGCAAATACATGGGCGCTGGTGGGGAAATCGTTAATGCGCTTGCCATCCATTTCGTAGGCAACGCAAACCTGAATTTCGTCCAACTCATCCAACACATCCAGCTTGGTGATTGCCAAACAATCCAAGCCATTGATCCGCACGGCATAGCGCCCAATCACCGCATCAAACCAGCCACAGCGGCGGGGGCGTCCGGTGGTGGTGCCAAACTCTGCACCGCGATCGCCCAGCAGTTGCCCCAGTTCCCCATCCAACTCCGTGGGAAACGGACCCTCACCAACCCGCGTCGTATAAGCCTTGGCAACCCCAATTACCCGGTCGATAATCGTCGGTCCTACCCCTGCCCCAATGCAGGCACCGCCCGCCACCGGGTTTGACGAGGTGACGTAGGGGTAGGTGCCATGATCCAGATCCAGCAACGTCCCCTGTGCCCCTTCAAACAAAACATTGCGCCGCTTTTGCACCGCATCGGCAATCCGCAGCGAACTGTCGATCACATGGGGACGCAGCCGCTCCGCATAGCCCAGATACTCCTGAATCACCTCCTCCGCATTGAGCGGCGGCAAATCATAAAGCTTCTCTAGAATCGCGTTCTTGTAGCTGATCGTCCATGCAAGCTGACGACGCAGGTTATCGGGCGACATCAGATCCACCATACGAATCCCAATGCGCTCCGACTTGTCTGCATAGGTCGGTCCGATACCACGCCCGGTTGTCCCGATGCGATGGTTCCCCCGCCGTTCCTCCGCTGCCTTATCGATCAGCCGATGATAGGGCATCGTCACATGGGCAGTCTCAGAAATGTATAAGTGATCCGTCGAGATACCCAGCGTGTGCAGCTGATCAATCTCCCCCAACAATACTTTGGGGTCAATCACCGTCCCCGAACCAATAATGCACTCTGTATTGGGATACAGAATGCCAGAGGGAATAAGATGCAGCTTGAAGGTTTGCCCCTGTACAACGACGGTATGCCCAGCATTGACCCCGCCCTGATAGCGCACCACAACATCTGCCGACCGACTCAATAAGTCGGTAATTTTGCCTTTTCCCTCGTCGCCCCATTGGGCACCAATTACGACTACGTTTGCCAAGGCTCTAAACTTGCTAAAATTTATCAAATTACACGCAAACAACCATTATTGACAGTCGATGTCCATGCTGTCAACGATGCTCCCGCGTGTATCGCTATTCACATCCCTAGTTAGATCACTTAGTTGGAAGGGGAAAGCCGGAGCCTCAGGCTCCTCAATCTCCTGATAGGACAGCCTATTAACCCATTCACCTAACACCGCCCCCACCGTGTTTGGGAATTCGATTCAAAGTCTCATGTTAAGGAGCAATGACTTCCAAAGACATTGCAAATCTTTACAGCAGTTTGATTTATTCCAGGAAGAGAGGTTTTTGTGGCTCTATACGCTGAATTGCACCGACATTTGGGTGGCTCCGTAGTTCCCCGTGTTTTGTGGCGATATTTTCAACGTAACCGTTCCGATTTAATCGAAAAGTTCCCTGGCTACCTCGACTTCGAGGATTTTTACACCCGTCCCCGCAACACCTTGGATGAATATCTGGAATTGCACACGATGGTTGAAAGTGTGCAAACCGAAGCAACCCTGCCCTATTTCGTTTATCGCCTGATGCGTGGGGCCTATGTGTTTGAGAATCTTGCCTATCTGGAATTGCGTTACACCCCCTATCTGCGAACTCCAGAGCATCTAAGCCAGTCCGAACGGATTGAGAAGATGGCGGAGATTGTGGATATTGTGGGCAAGGCAAGCCAGATCGGGGAATATCCCATCGAAATGAGCCAGATCCTCTGTATGCACTCGCGCCTTCCCTATGAGGTGAATCGGGCGATTGTAGACCTGGCGATCGCCAATCCCCACTATGTTTGTGCGATCGACCTGGCGGGTGGCGATGCCCACTATCGCGATCGCCTCGACGAGTACATCAAGCTCTACGAATATGCCCGCGAACAGGGCGTCAACACCACCGGGCACCTCTACGAAACTGAGGAAGGTAACTATCCTGAGCTATTGCCCTACCTCATGCGGATTGGGCATGGCATTCAAATTCCCCTGCACTATCCCGAATTGCTGCCACAACTGGCGCAGCAAGGACAATGCCTGGAAGTGTGCCCCACCACCTACCTGAAAACCGGAACGCTGGATGATTTGCAACAACTTAAAACGGTGTTCGATCGCTGCTTCGAGGCAGGGGTAGACATCGCTATCTGCACCGACAACGCCGGACTGCACAATGTCCGTCTCCCGTTTGAGTACGAAACCCTGTTGACCCAGGACATCATCAGCTTCCAGCAGCTCCAGGCTTGCCAGGATGCCGCCTTCCGCCACGCCTTCGCCTGGAAGTATGAGCAGCGCCCCGAGCGCATCCTCAGCGACATCCTCCGCCCCAATCCAGACGACGAGCTAGATCTGCTGGTGGGCGAAGCCTCCAGTGTTGGTTAAAGCACTCAATGAGCGCTCAATCTTATGTAGGGTAGGCGATGCCTACCCTACAGGTTGAGGTTTTGACAGCAGATGGAAGCGAATTGGAAAGGGGGCGATCGCCCCCTCTTCCTTTTAAGCCGCCCATCGCGTTTGTAATTTGTAAGGGACTTGCAAGAAAATAAAATCCCAATTTTTGAGAGAGAAGGCTGGCTCTGCCAGCCTTCTCTCTCAACAGCCTTCTCTCTCAAAAATTGAGATTCTATTAATCCGCATATCCCTAATCTGATATAGCGCCTGTTATCTACTCCAGGGAAGACCCAGCTGGAGTAGCAGGGTATAAATATCCGCGAGGGATAGAATTATCTCTTTAGAGAGAGAAGGTTTTAGGAGGGGCTGTGGGAGGATCAGACGACTTAATTTAATCCAGCTCGAGGAAAGATATGAAAGCGTTACTACTCTATCCTCAATTTCCAAAAACCTTTTGGTCCTACGATCGCTTCATGGAATTAGCTGGACTGAAGGCAACCATTCCTCCCCTGGGCATTTTGACCGTTGCAGCGTTGTTACCCAAGGAGTGGGAGATTCGCTTTTATGATCGCAACGTTACCCCCGAAACCGATGCCGATTGGGAATGGTGCGACATCGTCATCCTGTCAGCCATGCTGGCGCAGAAGGAAGACTTTCATGCCCTGATTCAGAAGGGCGATCGCCTCAACAAAAAGGTAGCCGTGGGCGGACCCTACCCTACCTCCGTACCAGAACCCGCCAAAGCCAGTGGTGCCGATTATTTGATTCTGGATGAGGGGGAAATTACGATTCCCATGTTCCTGGAGGCGATCGCCCAGAATCAGCCGCAGGGTACCTTCCGCGCCGCCGAAAAACCCGATGTGACCCACAGCCCCCTGCCTCGCTTCGATTTGTTGCAACGGAATCAGTACATGATGATGGCGATTCAATTTTCCCGAGGTTGCCCATTTCAATGTGAGTTCTGTGACATCATCAGCCTTTACGGACGCAAACCCCGTACCAAGCAACCCTCTCAAACCCTGGCTGAGTTGCAACTCCTGTATGATTTGGGCTGGCGCGGTTCAATCTTTATTGTGGATGACAACTTTATTGGCAATACGCGCAATGTAAAACTGCTGCTGCGGGAATTGATTCCTTGGGTAGAGGAACGCAATTACCCTTTCACCTTTCTCACCGAAGCCTCTGTCAACCTGGCGGAAGATGTGGAACTCCTCGAACTGATGAATCAAGCCGGGTTTTATGGAGTGTTTCTGGGCATCGAAACACCGGATCAGGACAGCCTGCATTTCACCCACAAAGAACAAAACACTCGCCACTCCCTGGTTGATGCCTGCCGCACCATTAACCAGGCAGGGCTGATGATCTATGCGGGTTTTATTCTCGGGTTTGACGGTGAGCGCGTGGGGGCAGGCGATCGCATCCGTAGCTTTGTAGAAGCAACGAACATTCCCCAACCGATGCTCGGTGTTCTCCAGGCATTACCCAACACCGCCCTGTGGCAGCGACTCCAGAAAGAAGATCGCCTCCTCAAAAACCAGGAGATTACTCAGGTTGGAGATCAAAATTCCCTAATGAACTTTGTGCCAACCCGTCCCCTGGGAGAGATTGCGCAGGAGTATGCGCAAACCCTGTGGCATCTTTATGAGCCTTCCAAATACTTGCGGCGATGTTTTCAGCACTGTTTGACAATTACAACCAATCCTCGCCTCCACCAGAACGTGCATTTCCCATTGGATAAAAGCTTGAAATTGGTGATCCAGCTCTTTTGGTTGCAGGGGGTTTCTCGCGCTGGCATTAGACGACAGTTCTGGCAACAGTTTTGGGCGATCGCCACCCGCAAGCCTCAGTTCCTCAACCTCTACATCGGCCTCTGCGCAGCCGGAGAACACTTTTTAGAATATCGGGCACTGGCCCGAAACCGCCTGACCCAACAATTGGGTTTCGATCCACTCCAGCCACCTTCCCCTTCCCCAGGGAAAGAACTGGCTGTCACTCATTAAAAAAAACTGTCCCCCGGACCAACAACATACTCGCCATTTTTCTAAGGATCACGTACAAAATAAAACCCGGAATTTTTGATGAGAAGCGCGGTAGTGCCGCGCTTCTCATCAAAAATTCCGGGTTTTATTCTATTTTTAATCCTAAAACCCTTGAGTCTGCGTGCGCTCCGCACACGCAGACTCAAGGGTTTTAGAAAAATGGCGAAGGTATTGGACCAAGAAACCGAGTTTCTTGTATAACGAAGTAGCAACCTACACCCCAGATACGATGTTCTGTTTTAAGGCTTCCTCCAAACCTCATGTGTTCGCATGAGCATATTAGGTTTGGAGGAAGCTTTAAAACACAGCCGAGTAGTTCGACAAGTGAACTTTGCCCAGTTGCCGGGTGTGCGTGGCGCGCGACGCGCACCTGCTCTCTCTGACATAAACCACTGACGTGAACGGTTGCTTCAACAACCCACCATATTGCTCAACGCAATGAACATCGGGCAACCTCTCACTGCTCGATAAGCAAGTAAGAGGTTGCGTTTCATATGAGTGCTGTCGTTAAAACGATGCACAACCTAAACGCTAGTAGAGTCCGTACACCTTTTTGGGATCATTGCGCAGGTCAATATATTTGTCCAATTCCCGCTTGTGCTTCATGGCGCGGTAAACAAATCGCGCTGGACGTCCAATCACCTTCTCAGGCAAAGACTGCCGCTTCCACCGCTTATACCCTGGAATAACAGAATTGCTGAGAAACTCATGCCATGCCTGAGCAATGCGATCTTGCGTAAACTCTTTGGAACGTTCCCAGCCATTCTCAACCATCGCCTGGTACAAGCCAGGGTTTTCCTTCAGTTTGCGGAGTGCGGCGATCGCATCTTGCGGGCTACGAATTTCAATGTAATCTAGCTCAGAACGACGCAGGTCACGAAACGCAGGTTCCGGTCCCAATAGAGCCGGACATCCAGCAAACCAGGAATTGAGAAGCTTAATGGGGGGCTTCACCTTAAAGTCATTTTCGGACATCAAGCGGATTGCCAGCACAGCATCCACATCGGAATAATTCCGCCAGTAGTCATAAAGATGTTCTTTCGGTACATCGGGCAAAACCCTAAGGGTAATTCCTAAGTTCTGAACCTGCTCTCGAAAAGCAGCATCCTGGAAGGGACCGGGCAGGTTGTGGGGTTTACCTTGAAATTCTAGGGTCTCAAGCCTGGATCCACGAGCCTCGTTGCGAGGCTGGAGGCACGTTTGCGACCACTGCATCAAAAAATGATCCGTCGGTTTCTGCAAGCACATCTGATTCAATACGGTTTGCTGTTCGCAAATTTCAGGTCGAGCAGCATCCAGGCGACATGCAACAACATAACTGTTAAATGGCAGCGCCTTAAGCCCCAAATCATAAGACGGAATAATACAGATTTGACCAGGAACTAGCTTAGGGACAATTCGAACATCTAAGCCTCGTTGCTTGAGAAAGATATACGTTTGAGTCGCCCAAATATCACTCCCTTCAACACATTTTTTCAGAATAGGATAGACATCTTCTGGCAGCTCATGGTTACCCATCAACTCGGGCCAACGATCCAGCTTTGTATGTACAAAGTAGATGGGGTAAGGCAAAGGGTCTAAAAGACTATGCTTTTCCAAGCCTAGATCTAAGTCGCGAGAAAATGCAGTCGTCATTTTAATTGGTCCTCCTTAATCCACTAATTTCTCAACCAATTCATCACACCCTTGCCACCAATTAAGTTATTTTGATGAAGCACCATTAGACTTATAATTACTCACCAAAAATTGTGGCACCAAGCTGTGTGTTACCGATATAAACTGGCATCTAAATTGGAATAATTTTCCCTATAGCAAGCAGAGGGAATGGCTCTCCTTACCTAAAGGAGCCTCACCTTTATGAACCTCATCTTTCTCAAAAGGGGGCACTTATTGAAAGAAGGGCTGAATCGATAACTTGATAAATTTTGCAGAATTCCGCCTACTTTTCCAGTACCTAAAGGGTCTACGCGGGGACAAGAAAACCCCAATAAAATACTGGCAATAGCCGAAAAATCAAGAATTTCAAAGATGACAATCAGCGTTACTTAGCTATTTTTTTGAATTGAGTGGTTGTTTATGTTTACTATCATAATCAGCAAAACTACTGGGCAGCAATTTTACATGGCAGCCTTTATACAATCTTTACCGGAAACCACTGATAAGGGAATGAAATTTCATACCCCAAGCCTCTGTAAAGAATGGCTAAATTCCTTATAAATATTCTAGTTAGGGCATAGGAGCGTACCTTTTCACCCGGTCATTCCGACTACGAGCAAAACCCGAAAAATACCTAGGTAAAAATACTTAAACTGATGCCATCTGTTCCCAGCAGTAAGCTATAGCCTGTAAGCCATAGTTCTTTATAGAAACGGGTGCTTCTGGATCCATAGTGCTACAAATTAAGATACTTTATGCTCTCCTATTGATTGTTTAGTGGCGTGATAGATTTCCACACAACATTAAAGAATTTTAAGCATTATCTTCACACCAACATAGGGAGACATGCCGCCAGGAGCCGATTAAGGAACGCGAATCAAATAAAATCCAAAGCTTGTTTTTTGAAAGCGCGGCTGTGCCGCGCTTTCAAAAAACAAGCTTTGGATTTTGTTTGATCTTCAGTCCTAAGGGACTTGCAAGAAAATAAAATCCCTATTTTTGAGAGAGAAGGCTGGCTTTGCCAGCCTTCTCTCTCAAAAATAGGGATTTTATTAAGCCGCAGATCCCTAAGTATGTGGAGCGATCGCCCGAACATCTATAAATAAACCTCAAAGGGTTGTGATACCAATCGCTCATACCAGTGATAGCACGCGACGCTTGCTGTCACTGACATGCGCGATTGGTACAAGAGGGACGATATTGCCGTCCCTCTCACATAAAGAATGACAGATTATTTGATCTGCAATTTTTAGTAAGTTGGTCATATTTTATCAACACTTAAAACCACCTCTTCGCTCGCTAAACTGAGATGAAGAGGTGGTGTTTGGAGTACTCTAACCAATTCAAGCCAGGCGACACAATCAAGCAGTTACCCTAACAGGCTGACTGCTTCCAGTAGGCACACCTTCTACAACAGGAGCTTCTACAGGCAGAGGAAACAATCGCTTGCCGTGGTTAATGTTGTGGAAGTAACGCTGCTTTTCTTGATTATGTTTAGAAACTTGCCGCACAAACTTGATTGGACGACCCACCAGCTTTTGGAATGGGTTTTGTCGTCGCCAAGCCTCGTAACCAGCAGTAATGGGTCCAGCCAAAAGCTCTCGCCAACTTTCTGCCACCTTATCTGGTGTTAGCTCTTGACTCCGAGCAAAACCATTTTCGACCATAGCCTGGTAGAGCTCGGGCTGCTCCTTCAGCTTTCTCAAAGCATCGATCGCCTCCTGGGGCGTTCTCACTTCGATATAGTCCAATTCAGAACGGCGCATTTCCTGGTAAGCAGGTTCAGGACCCAAAATGGCAGGAACACCAGCAAACCAGGCATTGATTAGCTTAATAGCAGGCTTCAGGGTCAGGTCATATTCCGTGGCATTTCTTACAGCTAAGACGACATCAGTTTGAGTATAGTCTCGCCACAGGTCAGCTTCTTTTTCAGTTTGGCAACGCAAGCTAATTTCTAAATCCTGTTCCAAAGCCATCAAAAATGCTTCATCTTGAAACGGATAAGCCAGGTTTCTCCATGCACCTTTGAAGTCTAAATTCTGAATGGTTGCACCCCGCGAGCGATCGCGCGGAAGCAGTTGTGGTTGGGGCCAGTGCGGCACGAAATGATCAGTATTGTCTACTATATTGAGACGATTGAGAACAATTCGCTGCTCACACAACTCTGGTCTACCCCGATCATATCGGCAGGCTACAACATAGCTATTGAAATGCAGGTGTTTAACATTCAAATGGTCGTAGGGAGTAATACAAATTGCACCGGGAACATACCGGGATACAAGATGAACGTTCAAACCCCGCTCTTTCAGGGCTAAGTAGGTCTGCGCTGACCAGATATCACTGGATGTGGCAGAGCGCAAATAAAGGGAACTATAGTTTTCGGGCAAGTCAGGTCGGTTGATTAACTCACCCCATTTGTCAAATTTTTTGCAAATGAAATAGACCGGGTAGGGTAGTGGCTCTAAAGAATAGGTTGTCTCTGAACCCGTGGTTGGTATAAGAGGATTTGAAAGCATCATGCGAAGTAATTTCCTTTACAAATTCACAATTAGCCACAAATTAATGAATCATGCATGTAAATGAGACATGACCATTGACTACTTTAGCCCATTATAAGCTGATTCAAAAAATTTGATGCCTAGTCTGCCAACAGGTACTGCAACAGGAACCCAAACCTTGAAAACTACTTCATAAACCGATCAGATTCAGAAGCAATTTCAACCTGGAATGTTTTATTTAGGGCTATTTGGAAATGCACCAAGGTTTCTTTATTAAAGTTCAATGTCGCTGAGGCAATTTTCGGATAATTCGCTATTCCTGACTCTATTTAATTCAAGCTGAACAGGAAATAACATGGGGGCAAAAGGAAAATTAAGGGTTCCAACAATCCAAATCCAAGCGTTCCCAAACAGGAGAAAGATCAGATTGCTTTCGTCAACAACGCCTTAATAAACACCATCTTACCCAGTAAGATCCTTCATTCGGTAGATTGCTACAAAGGTTTTATTGAATCTTTAACCGAGAAACACGTATTTTTTGTCCAGCGATAATATCTAAAGCTTTTGCAAAATTGCTAAATCGTTGTCTATATTGGCTTCTGGGGCGATAGTTGTCTAGGTGTTAATTCGTGGAAAAAGAAATCTGAAAGCCAGGAATGGCAAGACTATCAAGAAATAGCCGTTTTTCCTTTCCCGGTTTTTAATCCAGATTTACAGGAGAAATGGATTTTGCTTCTCGCAGAGGAATGCGCCGCTGAAGATTGCAATACATGCTGGAACGAGGTTCTGATATTTCTACAGCCGTAAAATAACACCTAGACAACTATCGCTTCTGGGGCGCAAACCTCCGAGGGAATTTGTTTAGTCGCCTCAAAGAAATCCCCAAATATACTTACGTATAAATACATAAGTTATGGAATAAACTCGCTCAAAATTCTCTAGACTGCGCAAATAGAAGTATGAAATCCGGTTGAAGAAGCCAGCTACGGTTTGTTGCATAACGCGGTAGTCCTCAAAGGGTAATAATTTTTGGGTGTGTGGGCGCTGCCCACACACCCAAAAATCCCAAAAATTATTACCGCCATACCACTACCCATAAGGGATTTGCGGATTAATAAAATCCCAATTTTTGAGAGAGAAGGCTGGCTCTGCCAGCCTTCTCTCTCAAAAATTGGGATTTTATTTTCTTGCAAGTCCCTAAACGCTATGGAAGCGTAGTAGGAGCACGATCGCTCCCAAAGCGTCACAATTCCCATATTTTTCTACAATCCCTTCGCCATTTTTCTAAAACCTTTGATTTTGCGTGTGCGAGGCGTACGCAAAATCAAGGGTTTTAGAAAAATGGCGGGCATGTTGTTTCTATACAACATATAAACAAAGGCACAGTATAGTCTGTGCCTTTGTTGGGATCTATTCATTCCCACAAGGATATTTAAGTTTTTGGAACGAAATAAACGATACAGCAATCTACCGAGAATACTCTTCTGCTCGCTTAGTATGTCCTTCACCAGAATAGGGTTGAACACCGATTGCAGGAACTTCATCGCGATCGGGAGTAAAAATCCGGAACGCCCCTTCCCAAAGGTACTGAAGAGCACGGTTTACCGATGTTAGCGCTTTCATGAGCCTGACCTCGTAAACGACTTTAAATATTTGGACTGAACGTATCAATGTAAACAGCTTTGAGAGCGGTTTTACCATCTACCTCTGATGGGTTTCCTGAAGAGAATGTAGCGTCAAACAAACAAGGGTTAGGACTTTTTGTAGCGAACAGTCGAGGTAGAAGATTAGGGCTAACTTCATCATTTGCCCCTACATCAATCATAGGTAATATCGGAGTTGGAGCGATCGCCCTGCCAATATTCTTTACAGTTGAAATTATGCAGACTAGAGTTCTGAAGTCTTGGGAACTGGAAGCGTCAGGCGAATTAAATCTGCCAGTTGGGTAGCGCTGTCGGAAACGGCGAGCTGGGCTGTGGCAGTTTTCGCGGCAGCCAGTACGCCAGGATTGAGCAGTTCTAATACGGCTGCCTGGAGCTGGTCAGCCGTGAGATCCTTTTGTTGGAAGAGCCGAGCGGCTCCAGCGGCTTCGAAGATTTTGGCGTTGTAGGTTTGGTGATCTTCGGCGGCGTAGGGATAGGGAATGAGGATGGAAGGGAGATGGGCGATCGCCAGTTCTGTGAGGGTTCCGGCTCCCGCCCGACTCACCGCCACCGTCGCTCGCCGCAGCAGGGCTGCCATGCGGTCGAAAAAGGGCAATGCTAGATAGTGGGGATGGCTGAAGGTATCCATATCCGGGTCATTCTCCCCCGTCAGATGCACGATCCAGATGCCTGCCTCAATCCAGGCTGGGGCACATTGCCGCACCAGTTGGTTCACCGCAACGGCTCCCTGGCTCCCACCAATGACTACCAACAGTGGCACATCCGGTGGAATGGGCAGATCGAGCGGAGGCAACACCTCTGGATGCTGAAGAAACATCGATCGCACCGGAGTGCCCACGGTAACGGTCTTCGCACGGGGTAAATAGTGAGATGCCGCCGCAAACCCCAGGGCAACGGTGGTGCACCGGGGGCTGAGCAAGCGAGTCACCTTGCCGGGGAGGGCATTGGATTCATGCAAAATTGCGGGTAAGCCGAGCGATCGCGCTGCCAAAATTGCCGGGGCAGCAATGTAGCCTCCCGTGGTAAAAACACCGTCAAACTTGCCACGTTTCAGCAGCCCTCGCACCTGACCAATGGCTCGAATAAGGCGCACCAGGGTTTTGAGGGTGCTCAGCCCCGGCTTGCCTTGAAAGCCTGTTACTTGAATCGTGTGGAGGGGATAGGTTTCGGGAACCAGTTTAGTTTCAAGTCGGTCAGGAACACCCAGCCATTCAATCGCCATATCGGGCAGTGCCTCGGCAGTGGCGATCGCCGGAAACAAATGCCCCCCGGTACCGCTAGCGGCAACCAGGAGCTTGGGGGGGATGTGATGGGGGAATTCTTGTGTCATTTCACCCTGATTGAACCCAGGTGGCGTGCTAATTGACATTATCTCAAGGCATAGTATCTAAAGGCATAGATAGCTAAAGGCATAGATAGCTAAAGGCATAGATTGAAAGAGCACGGTGGAATGGGCGATCGCCGACTGCCCCCGCTCACACTTGCCAGCACCGTTGCAATTATCCACCCTGATGGGCAACATTCGTCCTCACAAAATTCATCCTCGATGGTGGCAGTTTTAGCCATCCCCGACTACTCTAGTAGAGTCCTATGCTCACTGGTTTTCAGCCTATCACTGCTATGGTTCGATTGAAGCCCACATTCGGAGTTCCCATGAAAGACGTGACGACCCGTTTGGGAAATTGCTGGAAACGCGGCAAGTTTGCCCTCTCCCTCGTGCTCACCGCAACCCTGGCAAGCACCCTTCCTGCGGCTGCCCAGGATGCGGCTGAACCTCTGCCCAGTGAGATTCAAGCACTCATTACAGAAATTGACCAGGCAGCCAGCGCCGAAAACCTGGAAGCGGTGATGGAAAATATCAGCCGCGACTTTACCCATGCCGATGGCTTGACCTATAGCTCGCTTCAGGATGCGCTGGAGCGCTTTTGGGCACGCTACGACGACCTCACCTACACCACCCAGGTTGATAGCTGGGAGCGCGATGGAGACGCCATCGTGGCAGAAACAACCACCCAGGTTACAGGAACCCAAATTTTGGATGGGCGCGTTTTACAACTGGACTCAACAATGCGATCGCGCCAGCGCTATGTCGATGGCAAGCTGGTGGAGCAGAGCACCCTGGCAGAAGACAACCGGGTGACTTCCGGCGCAAACCCACCAGAACTCAGTGTCCAATTACCAGAACAGGTATTAATTGGGCAATCCTTTGCGTTTGACGCGATTGTGACGGAACCGTTGGGCGATCGCCAGCTCCTCGGCACTGCCTTAGATGAACCCGTCACCGCTGATGGCTATCTGGCAGAAACCCCACTAGAAATGAACCTGCTCCCCGCAGGCGGCATCTTCAAAGTCGGACGCGCCCCAGCTCTTCCTGAACAACGCTGGATCTCCGGCATCATCATCCGCGAAGACGGCATCGTCATGGTGACTCGCCGCGTGCGCTTCGAAACCGACTGACGAAACTTTGGAAAAATCAATCTCTCTCCCATAGAAACTCAAATCATTGCCTGACCTGAGTGCCTTCCATGAAGCGATACAATCATAGGCAAAGTATTCCGACCGGGAAGCAACTCTTCCCAGCGTCGGAAACCTACGAAGTCCCTCTAACTTTGACGCTATGACCCTTCCCATCGTCCCTCTTCTTTACGCTGCTCTCGGCGGTGCGTACCTCGTTGTCATCCCAGCGCTCATCTATTTCTATCTCCAAAATCGGTTTCACACCGCAGGCTCCATCGAGCGATTGCTGGCTTATTTCTTCGTATTTTTCTTCTTCCCAGGGTTAATTTTGCTAGGACCAATCCTCAACGCCCGTCCTAAGAAGCGGCAGATTTCAAGCTAAACTCATTAAGGATCTATCCAATGAGCCACCCAGGAGTTTCAAACGTATCAGGCTCCAGGAGCTTTTCGGATGGATGTTTAGCCTGCTTGAGATAGCAAAATTGCAATGCGACGCATTGATGTTATTGGCATTGGGTTTGGTGTTTTTGTAGCAGGGGGTCTTGTGTACCTCCTGTTCCAATTTGTGGGTCTGGATACCATTGACGCGGGAATCTGGACACAGCTTCTGCTCGTTGTTGGATTGGTCAGTTGGACAGCGACCTATCTTTTTCGAGTGGTCACCCGCAACATGACCTACCACCAGCAACTCAAGGATTATGAAGATGCGGTCCTGCAAAAGCGTTTGGATGAGATGTCGCCGGAAGAACTGGCACAACTGCAAGCCGAACTGGAGCAAGAAAAGCAGGCAAAAGAAAACTTAGCCGCAGGGGACGGGAAGGACAACGACGGATGATGGGTTCTGCTTCACTACTTTCAGTATCAGGGACGATGAAGGCGCTGCGCGATCGCGGCGAATGTGCCCTGATCCCCTTTATCACCGCTGGCGATCCAGACCTGGAAACAACCGCAAAAGCCCTGACCCTGCTCGACCGCAATGGAGCCGACCTGATCGAATTGGGCGTTCCCTACTCCGATCCACTGGCAGATGGTCCAGTCATCCAGGCAGCAGCAACACGGGCACTGGCGCGGGGAACTCGCCTGGAAGATGTGCTGGCGATGCTCAAAACGGTCATCCCCACCCTCAACACCCCCATCATTCTCTTTACCTACTACAACCCCATCCTGAACCGAGGAATCCAGACCTTTCTGCAAGATGTGGCAGCGGTTGGGGTGAAAGGCTTGGTTGTGCCCGACTTGCCCCTGGAAGAGATGGATGTGCTCCTCCCCCAGGCAGAAGCCGCCGGAATCGAGGTAACACTACTGGTTGCACCGACAACTCCAAAGGATCGACTGATGGCGATCGCCCAGCGTTGCCAAGGCTTCATCTACCTCGTCAGCGTCACCGGGGTAACGGGAATGCGGAGCAAGATTGAATCCCGCGTCCAGGATTTGTTGTTGGAACTTCAGCAAGTAACGGATAAACCGATCGGTGTTGGCTTTGGCATTTCAGAAGCCGGGCAGGCACGGCAGATTATGGAATGGGGAGCCGATGGGGTGATCGTCGGTAGCGCCTTTGTCAAACGACTGGCGGAAGGCGAAGCCCATCAAGGTTTGGAAGCTCTAGAAGGATTTTGCCGTAGCTTGAAAGCGGCGATCGCCGACTAGAAACCCTACAGTTGTTTCAAAATATCAACTCTCTGAAAGCCCACTTCAGATATTTTATTGAAATGTCCGTTGCACGGACGTTTCAACAAAATATCTGGTTTTGGTCTTCGATGGCTTGGTAGACCCCCGAATATAGCGCTACGCACTTAAGGGATCTGCGGATTAATAAAATCCCAATTTTTGAGAGGGAAGGCTGGCAGAGCCAGCCTTCCCTCTCAAAAATTGGGATTTTATTTTCTTGCAAGTCCCTTAGGTGATTTTTGCAAAATAAAATCCCGCCAACAGGAGCGCTCCGTCATGCCCATGAAAATGGGCATCCATCCATTACAAGCTTATCGGTCATAGGCATTCAGCCTTCCTGGATTCCCACATACGCGGGAATGACGGGGGGGGGTATGTTCTTGCCCAGAAAACGCCTTAGGATCACGTACGAAATAAAACCCGAAATTTTTGCTGAGAAGCGCGGCAATGCCGCGCTTCTCAGCAAAAATTTCGGGTTTTATTTTCAATCCTTAGACGAATTATCCTGATCATATTTTGTGGGCATCGCTGAGCGACGCCCACAAAATATGTTCTACAAAATATGTTTGGGGTCCTTAACCAACTACTTTGGGCGCTACTTCTTCTCTTCGCCCATGCCCAATCGTCCCAGCAGCACGCTATTGCGAATAAAATCCCATAGCACATTGGGGGGATCCGTGTCGGGCTTGCGCTGCACTACCCGCCGCATCCGCCAGAGCGCAAAAGCATGAATCCACACCCAGTCGGTCATCGCCGTATAAAGCAACCCGTGGTTCTTCAAAAAATAGCGCCGCCGCGACTCAAACCAATAATCAGGCAATCGCTTGGGCTTGTCTGTGCGGACAGTGACTCCCGTACTTTGCCCCGCAATGTGCATAACACGACTTGTAGGCACATACCAGCACTGCCAGCCTGACCGCTTTGCTTGCAAACAAAAATCTGTTTCCTCGTAATACAAGAAATACGCCTCATCCATCAGCCCGACGGTTTCAAACACCTCACGGCGAATCAGCAAACTGGCTCCAGGAAGCCAGTCAACGACTTCGGCTTCATCCGACATAGGTCTCAGAATAATCCAGTTTTGTAATAGTTTAGAAATCACACCCAACCGCAAGCCCGCATCCAATTCGCTGAACAAGGAGGGAAAGCGGAACGCGAGACCAAACGTAGAACCATCTGCTTCTTCTAAACAACTTCCCGCCAAACCTGCCTGGGGATACGATTCCATGAAATCGACCAGGGACTGAATCGCACCGGGATAAATGCGTGTGTCAGGATTTAGCAACATGAAATAAGCGGGAGGGTTTTCCGACTGCAAAGCCGATCGAATAGCGTAGTTATTCCCATAGGCATAACCCCCATTTTTATTGGAGGGCATCAGCGTTACCCATTCCTGCCAATGATTTTGGGCGATCGCCTCCTGCAGCAACTCTACCGATCCATCTCCAGAAGCATTATCCACAACAGCGACATGTAGTTGTGGATAGTTTGCCCATTCATCCGCCAATGCTTTGAGACTCTCACGTGCCAGCTTTGCTGAGCGATAATTTACCATCACAACCAAGACGGCAGGTTGATTGGGTGCTGTTGCCTGGGATATTTGTTGTTGGTCCGTCATCATTGAGCTTGAACCTCAGCGTTGCCCCCGCAAGGGCTGTTCTTAACTTATCTGAGTTTGTTAAAGGTTAATAACTGGTTCTTACATAACCTGAGGCAGAGGAGCCTCAGAGCCATAACGGTCAGTCTCAGCATACCCAGCTTCTCTGTCTAGTAACCAGGTTCAACACAAGATCTAGATCTGAACCCAATAGGTAGGTAGGTGTAGAAAAGCTCACCTTGATCATGAAATAAAAATTCCTTGAAGTTTTTGTGAACTACGGGATTTGCCCCTGTCTAATAAGAAGAAATACATCTGACTATTTGTAGCCCACCCTACTTAGGATGGATACCAACACGCTGAATAAAGAATTTAGACTGTGATGAATCCATTAGTAAATTCTGCCAGTCATGTATTGAAAATCAAATGTTAACTAGAATACCAAGTGCAAAAGTAAAGATTGTCATTCCTCGACCAGCCACTCGATTTAGCCTTGCGTTACAAAACTATAAAACACTACCCCAGAATAGATAAGAGACACCTAATAGAATTAAAAAAACCGACAACTCTTCATAATTCCTTTGCTGTTTTTCTAAAGTCCTTGATTTTTATGCGCTCCGCGTCCGCAAAATCGGGGACTTTAAAAAAATAGGTAGGTAGCCATAAATAAACGAAGCTATGGTGGGGGACGCACCCTACTGGATTTTATTAATCCTCAGTTCTTAGCAGAGGGATTGATGAATAATGGAGGTAGGAAGAGTGCCGTGGACATGAGGCAAATGTCACGCTCTATGAATTCTGAATTAATCCAGCGAAATTTTGGGCATAGTTTAGGTGTCTTGATCCAACTGAAGGATTTGCTCTAGTTGCAATTGTTCTGCCTAGTTCATTCTTTCTACTTTTGAGTTTATGGCTTCCCCAGAAATCGACCCTACCCCCGTAATGCATCATTCCTGCGCTGACCAAACTGATACCAGTTCCACAGACCCAACTTCTCTGGCTATGACAACCACAGATGAGCCTATATCTGCCTCTCCTGCTGATTCCCGCCCTACAGCAGAGAACTCCCAGCCATCGGAAACAGTCGATATTGGACAACCAGAACCATTGCCACTGAGCTTGTGGGAGATGATTAAGGAAGATTGGGTAGCACATGGTAAAGACTGGACACTACCAGGATTTCGGGCGATCGCCGTCCATCGCTTTGGGGTCTGGCGGATGCAATTAAAATCCAAGCTTCTTCGTGCTCCGCTAAGTGTGTTATACCGATCGCTCTACCGCAAAATTCGCAATGGTTACGGTATTGAGCTCCCCTACACCGTTCGTTTGGGGCGACGGGTCGTGATTGAGCACCAAAGCAACATCGTGATTCACGGCTACTGCGTCATTGGCGACGACACAATTATTCGTCAGGGAGTGACGCTGGGATTACGGTATCTTGACCGTCCATTGGACGCACCCCAATTAGGGTGTCGTGTGAATGTGGGAGCCGGAGCAAAATTGTTTGGCAAAATTTATGTGGGAGACGATGCGAACATTGGAGCAAATGCCGTGGTCTTGACCGATGTGCCTGCCCGCGCAACCGCTGTAGGTATTCCCGCCCGCATTCTGCAGAAAACATCACCCAATTCCTCTGGCTCAACTTCTTCAACAGCAGCAACAAATTCTACCGAGTAAAGCTTGAGCTATAGCTAGGGCTTACGCACTTCGTGCGAAAACCCACGCAGTTGAGTGATTTTTGGGGCGCTGAGCGCCCCAAAAATCACTCAACTGCGTAAGTCCTGCTGTAATTTTTGTTGTGCGCGGGACGGCTGCGCCTCCCTTTCACAACAAAAATTAGAGGTTGTTTGATCTTCGATCCTTAGCCACTTAGGGATCTGCGGATTAATAAAATCCCAATTTTTGATGGAGAAGGCTAGCTCTGCCAGCCTTCTCCATCAAAAATTGGGATTTTATTTTCTTGCAAGTCCCTTATCGCTGCTTTTCCAAAGAGACATTAAATAATCTATCTAGCAGCCTGTCGGAGAAATGGATCTCTGTACCTCAAGCCGATGCAACCGCTTTAAGTTGAATGCTAAACAGACTAGGCTCCACTCTCCTGTGACTTTGGTCAATCCCCGCAGGGAGAACTGACGA